>Ga0123355_10000973_pt1 | contig 39666 bp, 36 predicted proteins | sample TergutEmb28metaG_3_FD_89872 | JGI IMG/M metagenome (GOLD analysis project Ga0123355, IMG submission 89872) | Embiratermes neotenicus P1 segment gut microbial communities from Petit-Saut dam, French Guiana - Emb289 P1 | ecosystem: Host-associated > Arthropoda: Insects > Digestive system > Gut ...
GTTCTCGGGTTAAGTGTACTTTTTTCATAGCAACTGTAAAAGTAGTCATTTTCCCAAACAGTTGGGGGTATGTCCCCAACTGTTTTTTGCTACTTAAAGTTGCATTTGTTAATTGAAGTTACGCAACCGATCAGAGGTAGCACTCCTATGGAATGTTGTTTGTATGTAGAGTCCCTCGAGCAATGCATTCCTAACAGAATGCGGAGAATATCACCAGTTGGTGCGGTCTCGTCCGTGCTTTTTTTACAACGGCACAAAATTTTCAATTATTTTTTTCGTATCTTTGCGGAATATTATTTTGACACATGAAAAAATTTGGACTCATAGGCTTTCCTCTAACTGTATCATTTTCGAAGGACTACTTTGAGAACAAATTTGCGTGCGAAAATTTGAATGATCATATCTACGAGCTGTTTCCTTTGACGGACATTTCGAAGTTTCCTGAATTTCTAAAAAAACATTCTAATTTGTGTGGTTTGAATGTTACCATTCCGCATAAAAAAACGGTGATGCCCTATTTGGACGAATTGGACGAATCTGCAAGTAATGTCGGTGCTGTAAATGTCATAAAATTTAAAAAAAACGGAAGGTCGGTCGGCTATAATTCCGATGTTTTCGGGTTTGAACAAAGTTTTTTACCGCTTCTCAATCCGCATCATCGTTCTGCGTTAATCCTTGGAACAGGCGGTGCTGCAATGGCTGTAGCGTTCGTTTTGCGAAAGCATAATATCCCCTATCAATTTGTTTCTCGACAGAAAACAGAAAAAGCGTTGACGTATCAAGATATTTACAACGATCGTCATTCTCGCGAAGGCGGGAATCCCCGAATTAACAAGGGGTTTGCGGGCCAAGCCCGCAATGACGACGATAGTTTCAATATAATCATCAACACAACGCCACTTGGCATGACACCGAATGTGGACACTACCCCTGACCTACCCTACGAAAAAATCACATCAGATTTTTTGTGCTACGATTTGGTTTATACGCCTAAAGAAACGTTGTTTCTAAAAAAATCCAAAGCACAAGGTGCCGTGATTAAAAACGGTCTCGAAATGCTGCATTTGCAAGCCGAACGGGCTTGGGAGATCTGGAGCGATTAGTTGGTAATCCGATAAGAAAACCTAAACATCAAACTTTGTTGGAACTGCCACCTGCGAGTGGGCTCTACAAAGGGCTCTCCGTTCATCCTTGTACTGAAAAATGTATTCGGATCATAAATTATCCAAGTTTCAAGCCCTAATGAGAAAAGTCTTGTGAGTCGAATATCAACACCAAGCCGCCAATCAAACAATATGAAAGGATTGTCCACATGTAGAATATCAGCAAAAATCATCAAATTAGAATTTAGTGTGATATCGTTTGTTAAATTATGCCTATTTTCTAACTGAATCATTGGTCCAAATGTATGTAGCCAATGTTCGTTTGTGTCTATTCCAAAGCGTTCTTTCACACTTGCACGTGTAGAACCTACATACGTAGCTCTATAAGTAGGAAAAGAAACAAGTAATCTGACCATCTGTGAAGGTGAAGCATTTCTATACTCCATACCTATCGAAAATGCAAGTCTTGCCGGAGAAAGAAATCTCGACAAATAATTATCTCTGCTTTCCTCTTGAGCTGCTACAGAAGCAAAAGTTCTTGTCATTTGGGTTTCGAATTGAAACTGGGCACTATAACTCCATCTAGGCGAGGCTCTGAAACCATAACGAGATTGCAGGCTTATTAAATCGTTTGTTTTAAGCCAATCTCTAAATTCACCACCTTGCGTTTGAGCACCATATCGCCAATTAAAATCTGTTCGCCATGTTGAGAGTCCGCGTTCAAAAGTTGCCGAGGAAGAATTTCGAAGGTCTAAAGAGAGCAAGTCATTGCCTGTTCCATCACGTTGCCAATATCCTCGAGCAACTAAACTCATTGCTGCATCAATTCTTGACTCCAAGCTCCAGTATCTTACTCGTTCTGCGATGAAAAAAGTTGTGTCAATCGTTTCAATCATTTCCTCGCCTATTAGCGTATCAAACGTAACAATACTGATTCTGTTTTCACCGGTAGTTGCATCTAAACTAACGATGCTGTCCATTGTTTGTTCAACAATGACCGTTGTTTGAATAGTTCTGTACGTGCGGCTAACTGTCATGCCGATGGTGTCTGCCTGTGGATGTCGGGCAAATGTTGTCAATGGTAAAACCATGAATACTGCTAAGGGTAATAGCAAAATTTTTCTCATAATTCTTTAATTTTAAAGTCTGCGGTTATTGGAAAGTGATCTGAATATCTAACTCGAATTGTAGTGAAGTTTTCGCAATAAAATCCTTCGGAAAAGAAAATATAATCTATCCGAAACGATGGATAGATACCGCTGTACGAGGTTCCAAGTCCGAAACCACGCCTGCGAAAAGCGTCGTTCATGTTTCTCGAAACTTGCCTATAAGCGAACGATACCGGTATATCGTTCAAATCTCCAGCGGCGATTGTTCTGTACGGCGAATCTGCAATTAGCTGTGCCAAAATTTTAGCTTGTTCGGCACGTCTAACATAAGCCCGATTCATTCTTGAAATCATTCGCCCTACCCCTTTTCTGATATCTGCAGTTTCTATTGGAGCTGACATAAATTCTTGGTAAAACAAATCATCCTCCACTTGAAATCCGATAGATTCCAAATGGAAATTAAAAACACGGATCGTATCACCATGAGCCACAATATCTGCAAAAACAATCATGTTTCTTGAATCTTCGAAACGAATTAAACTATCTCGAATGATGGGGAATCTCGAAAATATTATGTTGCCAAAAGACATACGATTGTTTACACGTGATACAGAGGAGTATCGCAATTCAAGATTTTCGGCCAAAAAACGTGTGATTTGTAAATCACGTAAATCTTCTCGATATTCCTGAAAAGCAATGATATCAGGCGATTCTTGCAGTAAGAAATCCAAAATTTTCCGTTGAGTTTGTCCGCGTATCGGACTGATATGGCCGTAATGATCAAACAAGTTTACGTTGTAAGACAGGACTCTGATTCGCTTCTTGCTTTCAGTAAATTCCGGATTTCTAAATTGTACCATATTTTGGACATTCCCCCAATTCAAAGCAATTGCGAATAACGGAATAATGGCCGCTTTTTTTAGGTTGAATAACAAAAAAACAGCGAACAAGATGTTAATCACAAAAAGAAACGGAAAAAGCAATCCAAGGTACGCAAACCATACGAATTTAGCAGGATTCACGAATGTTGCAACGAAAGCAAATATCAACAAAACGGCAAAGAAAATTGCCAAACTGTTGAACAGAGTCCACACAAAACTTGTTTTCTTTTTTGATTTAAAACCTCGCATTGTTTGCAAAGTTACAAAAAAAATCGTAATTTTGCAAATCCATGGGAAAACGAAAAGACAATATAAAAATCAAAAATAAACGTGCCGAATTTGAGTATTTCTTCCTTGAAAAATTTACGGCAGGTCTTGTCCTGCGTGGAACAGAGATAAAATCCATACGTGACGGAAAAGTCAATATTACCGATGCGTATTGTGCGTTTTTCAACAGCGAATTGTTTGTAAGAAATATGCATATCGCCGAATATCGCTTCGGAACTTACCTTAACCACCAGCCTAAAGCTGAAAGAAAGTTATTACTCACGAAAAGAGAACTAAAGAAACTTGAGCTTCGCAGCAAAGACAAGGGGTTGACGATTATTCCTACGCTTTTATTTATTGATGAACGTGGGTTTGCTAAGATAAACATTGCTTTAGCTAAAGGCAAAAAAGCCTACGATAAACGCGAGAGTATCAAAGAAAAAGATCTTCGTCGTGAGATGAGTCGGAAAGATAGCGAGTAACAAAGGCAGGTACGAAGATTTTAACTTCGTTGGGCTTTGTCATTTTCGAATTATTTTCGTATCTTTGCAGATATTTTTATAAAAAAGCATAAAATGAGCCCCACGGAATTATTACTTCAACACAGAAGTATTCGAAAATACAGTTCGGAACCTATTGAGCCTAATCTGCTCAATCGCTTGCTGGAAGCCGGAACCCGTGCATCTACAACAGGAAATATGCAAATTTATAGCATTATCGTAACACAAGATCAAGAACGTAAAGAACACTTGAAAAAATGCCATTTCAATCAAGCAATGATTTCGGAAGCCCCTGTTGTTCTGACGTTTTGTGCGGATATCAATCGTTTCAATGCATGGTGCAAAGTAAGAAATGCGGAGCCGGGTTACGACAATTTTTTGTGGTTTATCAATGGAGCAATTGATGCAGTTTTGGCTGCACAAAATGTTTGTATTGCCGCTGAAGACGCTGGTTTAGGAATTTGCTACTTAGGAACTGCCACTTACATGGCAGACGAAATTATTGAACTTTTGAAACTTCCTCACGGTGTTGTTCCCATTACGGCAATCACAGTTGGTTATCCTGCTGAAACACCTGAATTGACAGACCGTTTACCACTCGAAGCTGTTGTTCATTACGAGGAATATGTCCCCTACTCTACTGAAAAAATCAACGATCTTTACTACGAAAAAGAGAATTTAGAGTTCACTAAAAAACTTTTGGAGGAAAACAAACTTCCAAATTTAGCACAAATTTTCACCGAAAAACGGTACAAAAAAAACGACAACGAATTTTTCTCTGAAAAATTCTTAAAAACTCTCACAAAGCAGGGATTTATGTAATGACCTATTCACAAGAAACGTTAGACCTTTTGCTAAATGCCATAAAAGGCGATAAGAATGCATTTGACCGATTGATAAATGTCGAGAAATGTCCGGAGTTGGCGGCATTTAGCAATGCTATCAAAGGAGATGAAAGTGCAGCTATGTGGCTAAAAGCAAGAGTTGGTAGAGATTGGTGGTTGTTTGTAAATGCGATAAATGATGACGAATCGGCACTAAAAGAATTCCAACATAGAGAAAATAAATTCGAAGTAAGTTTTGTGCTTGCCTGTCAAGGTCGCAATGAAGGAAAATATTGGTTAGAGAAAAATGGATATTCTAATTTTTTACCGATATGTAAAGCTATTGAAGACCTTGGTAGAAGCAGAAACGGACTGTTGCGAGCAATCTATAAGCCGGATACTCGATTTTATGGAAGTAGATAATTAGAAAATGAAAATGAAAAAAAAGATTCTAGGATTACTGTTCTTTGTGCCTTTTTGGGGCTTCTCACAAGAAACTTTGGACGTATTAACCATTGACCAAGCAATCGAAATCGCATTGGAAAATAATTTTTCAATCCAAATTGCCAGAAATAACGCCGATCAAGTCAATGCAACTTTGGGCAGTGCAGGCATGTTGCCTTCGATTAGTGTTGGTGCAAACTACACGATTGGCGAGGCTCCGGGAGATGCACAGTCGATTGCACGTTCTCGCGGAAGTATCGAATTAGGTTGGACAATCTTTGACGGATTCAGAATGTTTGCAGCACATAACAGATTTCGATCGATGGACGAAATTAACAATGTCAGTTTTCGAGCAACGGTAGAAAATACAATTCGTGAAATTATCAATCAATACTTTTTGATTGTGAGTGCGGAGCAACAGTTACAGTCGATCCGGCAATCGCTGATGGTTTCGCAAACACGCTTCGATTTCGTGCAGGCAAGATTTGAAGTTGGCAGTGCTTCGAGGTTAGATGTGTTGAATGCAAGAGTGGATTTTAACACGGATAGCAGTGCATATCGACGTAGTTTGGAACAAATGTTGTCGGCAAAAACAAATCTCAACCAATTGCTTGCACGCCCCGTAGATATTCAGTTTCAAGTGACAGATACAATTCCGCTTTCAAGAGGTTTGGATTTTTCAGAGATTCACGCAAGGGCTCTCGAACAAAATGCGAGTTTGAATATTGCACGCTTGCAAACCGTGATGAGTGAAGCATCGAAAAGAGAAATTCGTGCTTTGCACATGCCGACAATCAGCCTGAATGCGGGGTACGATATTTTCAGTTACAACATGACAAGTCGTGGATTTTTTTACGGTGCTACCGCACGAATGACGTTATTTAACGGCTTTGAAACTCAACGCCGACACCGAAATGCAAGGTTAGCCTTCGAAAATTCACAACTCACGGAACAAGCGACGTTGCTCAATTTGGAAACACAACTTCGTTTGCATTTTATCAATTATGAAACCAATCGAGATTTGGTAAGTTTAGAAGCCGAAAACATCGAAATTGCTCAGCAAAACATGGAGATTTCACTCGAACGCTACCAACTTGGAAACCTTACCGCTCTTGAGCTTCGCGAGGCTCAACGCAATTATCTCAATGCGATCAATCGTTACATCAACAGTTTGTTTTTGACTAAGGTTTCCGAAACAATTTTATTGCAATTAGCCGGAAAATTGATAAGATAAGCCTGCTTTTGGTGTAATCCAGGCAAACTTCGGTAAATTCTTGATAAATTTCTCGCAAAACCTTCACCTTCGGACGTTTAGCGTTTTGCAAATAGTTTATTAATGCAGATAAATAGGCTTTTTTAAAATACACAAACTCCAATTCCTGTCGATATTCTTCGTAAAGACCATGCGTTTTTGTGAAATCAAATAGTCGCCTAAAAGCTGATAGCTTGTCGAGGTAGCGTTTTTCATTTTGAAATCTGCTCAGTGAGTTTGAATCATATGTGTAGTGATACATTGCTCTATTTACTTGTGCGACACTTTTAGCACAAAGTATAGCACATGCTAAAAAACAAACGTCTTCAGCACTTTTTTCCGGAAAGAAAATTATAGCATTGTCGTTTAGAAATTCACGATGATAGATATAAAGCGAGAAATAACTTCTGAAGTGCGATAAAAAGTGGCGTTTGCTTTTATCATTGAAAGGTCCTGATTCTACAGAGATATTCGACAAAGTTCGTTCTCTATTTTTTTTACTGCCCTCAAAAATAGCATTGCAATAACATAAATCCGCCGAATGTTGAGTTGCCATTTCGTACAACATTGAATACATTTCTTTTTCCACCCAATCATCGCTATCTACAAAGGCTATATATTCGCCTTGAGCTGCTTGCAAACCAATATTTCGAGCTGGTCCCGGACCTGAGTTAGTAGGTGTTTTTGCGAAGCGAAATTGGTCTCTTCGTGGATGTTTGGCAATGTGATTTTGTATAGTTTTTATGCTGTCGTCTTGTCCGTGATCGTCAATAATAATCACTTCCATATCCTGAAGTGTTTGATTCAGTAAAGAATCAACGCAACGGATAATTGTTTTTTTTGCGTTGTAAACAGGGATTATTACGGAGAGTTTGGGCATACGTTTTTTTATTTGAACAAAAAACGAACCCCTATAAACATGTGGAACATCAACGTTTGTGGTAGCCCGTAATGTTTTCTCATAATCGCAAAACGTTCTTTCCAAGACTGTTTTTCACGTTGTTTGGAAAAACCGCCAATCAAAAAACGTGACAAAATTTGATGCGAGTTGCAAACGATTTTTGCTTGTTTCATCGCACGAATAACCCAGTCAATATCAGCACTAATTTTGTAATGCAAATCGTATTTTGGAGCAATGTTTCGAGAAATTAGAATTGATTGATGGCAGACCAACATTCCCATTCGAAACGATTTCCACGTAAATTTTTTCGGTGGTCGTTTTTCTCGCAAACCCAACACATTTCTGCTCTCATCAACCATTGCTGTATCGCCATAAATAACATCAGCGTTTTTTTCAAAAAACGGAACTAAATTTTCAAGCGTTGTCGGCTCATAAATTTCATCGCCAGCATTGATAAACCACACGTAATCGCCGGTTGCCAGAGCGAGTCCTTTGTTCATTGCGTCGTAAATTCCGTTGTCGGGTTCTGAAATTATTTTGGTTTGTAGAGACGCAATGCATTGCGTCTCTACGAGATTTATCGAAAAAACATCACTAATAGTTTCCATCGTTCTATCTGTACTATTTCCATCAACAATGATATATTCAATGTTGGAATACGTCTGATTGAGAACGCTCTGAATTGTACGTCTAATCAGGGTTTCCGCATTATAGCAAACCGTTATTATGGAAATTTTCGGAGCCAAAACTAACGTTATTCTTTTTTCCTTCGTCTGACATAATACACAACACTCCCTATCAATGCCAGAATCACTAAAGTAGAGGCAGCCGTGGAGATTGCTCTCGAAATCTTAAAAATTTGAGGCATCGGATACGAGAATACAATTTCGTGTTCGCCTGCCGGAATAATTAGTGCACGCAAAATATAGTTTACACGAATGATTGGAACTTTTTCACCATCAATAGTTGCACGCCAATGGCGATAAAAGACTTCTGAAAACACCGCAAATTGTGGCGTTTCGGCAGATGTTTGATAGATAATTTTATTGGGTTGCCAATGTGTCATCACAATCTCTGCCGTCTCGTCTCGTTCGAACGTAAAATCTCCAAAAATATCGCCGAACAACGATCTATCAATAATCGCAACCGAGCTCGGATCAAAATCATCCAACGCTAAAATATCCTCATCCGGATTTGCTACAAATCGCACGGAATCCACAAACCACGCGTGTCCAAGAGCGGCTTCATTCAGTTGCACTTCACCATTTGGAGCAATGAAATATTTCGTGTTAAGCATATTTAACACATTTATATTCAACCCTCGCCTATGCGACATGTGAAAGTCAATGATATCTTGGTAACGACGCAGTTTCATTGGGCTATAGCCTCCGATTGATTTGTGGAAATAAGATGTCATTGACTCGTTAAACGTGTTTGAAGCAGCATTGAACACTCGGAAATTTGGATCAGGATCTTGCATAATCAACAAATCCGCCTCAGTAGGCACAATTACCCAAGCTTGTCGTCTGTCCACAAAATGACGCTCGTTCAGATAACGCCTTGCAACGCCCCACATATCCACGGTAACCAGTACAATCAGTGCAATAATTAGATAATTTGCTTTTTGAATTTTCCCCTTTACAAACAGCCACATCAACCCAAACGCCAACACCACAAAAAACAATGAACGCCACGTGTCGCTCATCATCATTGATTGACGATGGTCATGCAAAATATCCATAATCTGTGCTACTGATGCTTGTGGAAATCCCGCATTCGCCAAACGGTGTGCAAAACCCGGATCACCGGGACCAGAAAATGAAAGTATTGACGAGCCAAACAGCAAGAAAAACACGCATATTCCACCAACAATACCCAGCGTGTATTTTAGGTATTTTACCAAATCAACTTTTGGAACTTTATTTTCAATAATTTTTTTCAAACCTAACATCGCCAAAATAGGCATCGTTGTTTCTGCCAAGAATAGTGCCATCTCCGGCGTTCGGAATCGATTGTAGAGCGGTAAGTATTCAAACAAAAAGTTATTGAACATCGGAAAATTTCTGCCCCAAGCCAACATAATCGAAAGTATGGTGGCTGCGAGTAGCCACCATTTTTCGGGTCCTCGCAAAATGAACAAACTCAAAATAAACAAGAAAATAACCACTGCTCCTGCGTAGTGCGGGCCTGATGTGAACGGCTTGTCGCCCCAAAAAGTTTGCAGCCCCCCGATATTTGCACCTGCTTGTCGAAGTTCTCGAGCCGTTCTCGAATCAGGATCAATAGGGGTCCAACTGGCACCACCATATAAATTCGGAATAAGCAAAGTAAATGTTTCCATTATACCATAACTCCACATAAACGCATAATCAATTTCCAATCCAGCTTGATTCGGGGTTAAGTAAGATGTGCCATCCGGCTTTATCGTTAATTCCGAGCCTCCTCGCATAGTATCCCTAGTAAAATCTTTTTTGGGTAATAAACTCTCCGTTGCTGGCAAAACAGCAAGCATTGCAGCTATACATAAAACACCAACAATTTTGGAATACAATTTCAAGTTTTTCTCTACAAACATGTAGTAAACAAAATAAGCAATGCCTGAGAGAATAACGGCAAGCATCGCATAGTAGGTAATCTGGACATGAGGGAAGGGAAATTGGAGCCCCAAAAACACCATTGTTATGATAGCACCTAAAAGTATTTTTCCACGGAATGCTAAAATAATTCCACCAAACATGGGTGCAATCCAAGCCATAGTGTAGCCTTTATTGACGTGCCCAGCCTCAATAATGATGATATTGTATGAAGCTAAAGTGTATGCCAGAGCCCCCAAAACAGCAAACCATGTATTTCTAACCCCAATACAGAGCATAAAAATATAAAAACCGAGTAGATAAACAAAGAAAATGCCCATGTGGAAAAGAGGCAAATTCAATCTCATAATGTCAAAAATAGAGTCAAATATATTTTTTTCGTTAGGGCAACCTCTAATAAACTCTGGCATTCCGCCAAACATATTCGGCGACCAAAACGTGTGCTCACCGGTTTCTCTATAAAAATCGTCTGTAGCTTTTGCCATACCTATAACACCGAGCATATCACCAGAAGGAAGGTCTTTATTATCAAACACAATCGGTCTGAAAAAGATCACTGTCAAAAGCAGAAAAAACGCAATAGCCGCAATGTGAGGCAAAAAAGTTTTGAAGTTAAGGTCTTTCATGTTTGTTTGTTATTTGTAAAAATTCAGTGCAAAGATACGAAAAAAAATGCAAAAATCAACGTCTTCGCAATTCAAATATTCCTAATCCATATTCACACATCAAACTATCTGCTTCTACCGATTGGTCTGCAAGATCCACATTTTCTCGTAAATTTCCGGCACTATCTACATAAGAAAAAGATAGTAAGTCGTAATCTTCTTTGAATATGCTCCACAAATATGGAATAGAAAACACTCTGTGAGCATTAAATTCAATTCTTTGTCTTCCAATTGGTACTGAGAAATAAAATACTCCTGACGGTTTTAGTATCTGAGTTATGTTTTTTATGGCTTTCAGGTGCCCATTGTAATCAATAGGATCGCCATACCGCCCCAAACCAAAATGTTCTATGGAATGTAGTGCTGAAATTGAATCTGAGTAGTTTATCATGTTTTCGGGAAGTTCCATCAAATCTGCTTTCGTGAAGCTAATATTTTCAACATTGCTTTTCAGCTCGCGAATGTCCAAAACTTCAATTTCTCTGAATACAGCAACATGGGCAACAAAGCCATCTATTCGAGAACCAATATCAACATGCTTTGTAGGATTGGCAACAAATATTTTTTTTGCTACAAGTAAATCTTGATAAAAATAATCTCCCGACAAAACTCCGGCTTCCGCAGATTTATCACATAGTACTGGAAAATATCTAAGAGAAAAATATCCCCTATCCTCTCCTCTAATCTTTCGTTGTTTTCTTAGCCGCAGCAGGTCACGAAAATAAGAGGGAATTCTGCTAAAGTGAAGTATGAGATTTTTTAAAATCCAAAATGTGTTTTTCATGCAATTTTATATTTTGTTTGGTCTGTATCTTAGAAATTCTCAAGCTTAAGCCAAACTTTGACACGATTCAGAAACAAGCCAAATTTGGTTTGGAGTAAAAGATGTAGTGTTTTTTGCCGTAGATTCCAAAAAAGTAACTTTATGGATTTACCATGATATTTTTCGTAAACTATTTTCACTTCTTTCAACCCCTCAAAAGTATCAGAGCCTACCCCATCAGGCAAAAAATCAACCATTGGTATCTCAATAAACTTGGATTTTTCAGAAGCGATTCTACACACAAAGTCATAATCCATCGCAATTCGGATTGATGTATCATATAAGCCATACATATCATGCAACTGCTTTTTGAAAAACATCGTTTGATGAGATATACAGCGCATGCCTCGATACAATTTTCGAGAATCGAACTGCTTTCCTACCAAAACACGTTGGTCGCCTTTCATGCGATACATTTTTCCATAAACCCACATCAATTTTTCATCCTCTTGAAAAGTATTTAGCACAGTTTCTATTACATTTGAATCTACATAGCAGTCTCCAGAATTAAGCATATTCACAATATCTCCCGAACTGGCAAGGATTCCTTTGTTAAATGCATCTGCTATTCCATTGTCCGGCTCCGAAATCCATTCTCGATAACTCGGGTGCTGATTTTGTTCCAAATAGTCTCGTATTTCGCTATTGGTTGACCCGTCAACGATAATGTGTTGATGCGGCTTCACACTTTGACTATCCACAGAATCAATCGTTCTGATCAACTCGGAAAGATTGTTGAAGCAAATCGTGATTACTGAGATGTTATGGGACATAAGCATATAGTTTCTGCCAAGCATGTACGACTTTATACTTTGGGTTTGCTTTTAAAATAATATCTTCTAACACTTGCGGATCATCTGGCAAGTGATAAGTGCAAATGGCTAATTTTGGTGCAAATTCTTGTAGTACTTTGGTAGCACCGGATAACATATAACGTTCGGCACCTTCTATATCTGCTTTAATGAAATCTATTTTTGAAATGCGATTCTCATTAACCCATTTATCCAACGTTATGCAATGTATTTTTTCTGCTTTGGCATGTTTATTGTGAGGCAATACAAAAGATGCAGATGCGGCATCTTGCTGATTTACATTGATTTCCATTTTACACTCTTTATCGCTCAATGCATAAGGCACAATCTCTATAGTATTGATTGATTGACTGTTTGACTTGTTCAGTGCTATATTTTTTTCAAGTAGGTTTGTCGTTGACTTTACCGGCTCAAAGGCATAACATTTACAGTTATAGAAATAGTTGGCAAACAAGGAAAACATACCCATATTAGCTCCAACATCGACAACCACATCGTTAGGCTTAAGGACAACAGGCTGAAACTGATAAGGACCTTCTGTTATTCTACACTCTTTAATAGTTTGGTAAAAGACCTCATACTCTTCCGTTTTTTTGAAATAATCGTCATAAAGCAATAAATCCACCAACTCGTAGGTAAAAGCACTTCTTATGGAAGGTAAAGTTAAGTCAAACTTTATACCTTCTATCTCCAAGATTCCGTTTTGAGACAAGAATTTATTTTCGACAAGTTCAGTAAGTTTTTCTCCTATGAAAGTCCCCCCCTTAATGCCGTAGATCTTTTGTCTGAAAATTTGTATGATTTTATTCAGCACCTCATTTTCAGGATACCTTTTTCTCATCTTTTTCAGAGCGGTCAACCTCTCTCGAAATACTCCGTTTTTCGAAAATCGTTTTTTATATTCTGTGAATAATTGTGTAATCATATGATTTTTTTTTCAGTGCAAAGATACGAAAAATATTGAATCTTTACTTATATTTCTGTTTTAATATTTCGGCGGTTTCTAAACCTCGTCGAAAAATGATTTTTTGTACAAAAGATGTTAAAAATCCCCAACCGTATGCTGTGATTTGGATGTAAGACGCCCAAACAGACAGTGAAGCCGTTTTCAGCGAATTTGTTTTACCAAATGAATCCGCAAAAAGCAACAACGAGTAGGTCGCTGGAAATAATAGCCACCATAACGCGTGAAAAATTGCCATAAACACAATGACAATTGCTCCCAACAAAAACAACGCAGGAAACGTGTGCACAATTTTCAAAGAACCTTTGTGCAAAAGTGCAAGATTTATACGTGCTGTACCGAAATTAAAAATTTGCTTAAAAAATTTACGAAAACTGACACGACGCTTGTGATAAACATACACATCGTGAAAAAGCATCGTTCGAAAACCCGCATCAGTTATGCGAATGGAGAGATCTATATCTTCGCCAAACATATCTTTGAATCCACCAACTTTTTCAAAAACTGCACGAGAAAATCCCATATTGAATGTGCGTGGCTTGAATTTTTCCATCTGTTGTTTTCCGCCACGAATACCACCGGTCGTAAAAAAAGAAGTCATCGCATAGTTGATGGCTTTTTGCACGTCTGAAAACGATTCGTGTGCCGCATCCGGACCGCCAAAACAATCACTGTAGTTTTCCTGCAATTCTTTATCTAAGCGTTCAAAATAATCGGCTGGAAAAACGCAGTCCGAATCAGTAAAAACAAAATAATCTTTAGTTGCCAATTGCATACCAACATTACGGCTATCGCTTCGTCCGGTGTTGGGTTTAACGTGATAAATAATGTTTAAACGACCATTATAATTATCTACAGTTTCGTTGCACGGCAATGTCGAACCATCTTCAACGATGACAACTTCAAACGGTTTAATCGTCTGTAACTCCAAACTCTCCAACAATTCTTCTATTTCGTCAGGACGGTTATAAACAGGTATAATGATCGAATAAAACATATTTTTGTTATTTTTGATACCACTCATACATTCTCCGAATTCCGTCCGACAATTCTACAGAATGTTTCCAGCCCAATGAATGCAATTTCGCAGGGTTTGTGAGTTTTCGCATCGTTCCGTCCGGTTTTTCGGAGTTGTAAACAATTTGCCCATCGTAGTCAACAATGGATTGAATTGTCGATGCCAATTCAGCGATAGATATTTCTTTTCCTGTGCCAATGTTGATATGACAATTTCGAATTTCTGTTTTATCTTTTGTCAAATCTGAAAAATTGACATTTTCCATCACAAACACGCAGGCATCTGCCATATCTTCGCTCCAAAGAAATTCGCGCAAAGGCTTTCCTGTGCCCCAAATTTCGATGCTTTCAGTCGTAGCGCCGTATTTGGCTAATTTTTCCAAAATACTTCCTTCTGGTGCAGTTCCGTTGATTTGTTCAATGGGTCGAAGGTTTAAATCATTTCGAATGCTTTCAAAATTGCCGTTTTTCAGAAGTTTTGCAAGGTGCATTTTTCGAAGTAACGCAGGCAATACATGACTGGTTTCCAAATTGAAATTATCATTGGGACCATACAAATTTGTTGGCATAACCGCCAAAAAATTAGTCCCGTATTGTAAGTTAAAACTTTCGCAAAGTTTGATTCCGGCTATTTTTGCTATGGCATACGGTTCATTGGTATATTCTAAAATATCGGTCAGCAAAACGTCTTCCGACATCGGTTGCGGTGCATTTTTCGGATAAATGCACGTTGAACCGAGAAACAGCAATTTTTTCACACCAAATTTCCATGCAGAATGTACAATGTTGTTCTGGATCTGTAAATTTTCATAAATAAAATCAGCTCTATACGTATTGTTAGCAACAATTCCGCCGACTTTCGCAGCAGCCAAAAAAACATAATCCGGTTTTTCTGTCTCAAAAAAACATTCAACATCACATTGATTTCTCAAATCCAACTCATCCAATGTTTTTCCCAACAAACTGGTGTAACCTTTTTGCTGTAAATTCTTCCAAATCGCAGATCCGACAAGTCCTGTGTGTCCTGCTACATAAATTTTTGCGTGCTTTTCCAATTTTATTCGAAATAGTTAAGTGTGACAAACCCGGCTTTCTTGAGGTAATTCTCTTTTTTGAACAATTTGACATCGCTCGAAATCATATCCTCAATCAATGAATCAAGGTTGTATTTAGGCTTCCATCCGAGTTTGTTTTTTGCTTTGGTAGAGTCGCCGATTAGCAAATCTACTTCTGTAGGACGGAAATACTGCGGATCAACTTCAACAATGTCCTTTTTCAAATGTTTTTGTAGATTTTCCAAAAATTCTTCACCCACCATTTTTGAAAAAACATCGGTATCGATATGCGAAATGAATCCTTTCTCATCCACGCCTTCACCTTTAAATTCAATGGTTACACCCAGTTTTTCGAATGTCATTTTAACAAAATCTCGAATAGATGTTGTGATGCCCGTTGCAATAACATAATCATCGGGTTTGTCTTGTTGCAAAATCAAATACATCGCTTCTACATAATCTTTTGCATGTCCCCAATCACGTTTAGAACTAAGGTTTCCCAAAAAAAGCTTATTTTGCATACCCATCACAATACGTGCCGCAGCACGAGTGATTTTACGAGTTACAAATGTTTCACCTCGAATCGGCGACTCGTGATTGAACAAAATTCCGTTGCTTGCATGAATGTTATATGCTTCGCGATAATTGACTGTAATCCAATAGGCATACATTTTCGCCACAGCGTACGGCGAACGCGGGTAAAACGGTGTTTTCTCGGTTTGAGGAACTTCTTGCACCAAGCCGTAAAGCTCAGATGTAGAGGCTTGATAAATTTTGCACTTGTGAGTTAATCCTAACAAACGAACAGCCTCCAGAAGTCTCAAAGTGCCTATACCGTCAGCATTTGCTGTGTATTCCGGCGTATCGAACGAAACTTTGACATGTGACATTGCAGCCAAGTTATAAATTTCGTCAGGCTGAACTTCTTGAATAATCCGAGTTAAGTTCATCGAGTCAGTCATGTCTCCATAATGGAGAATGAAATTTCTATTTTCTACACTTGGGTCTTGATACAAATGATCTACGCGTTCAGTGTTGAACAACGATGAACGACGTTTTATACCGTGAACGACATAACCTTTTTTCAATAAAAATTCGGCTAAATAAGCGCCATCCTGCCCCGTAATTCCTGTGATAAGTGCTACTTTTTTCATTTTTTGTGTTGTTATATAGTTCTGCAAAGATACGAAAAATTTGCAAATTACTTAAACTTATCTCGTCAAATCAATAATATACCCCGTCGGACAGCAATATTTACACCAAAATTTCGGAACAAACAGCGATACCAACAAGAAAACGCCTGCTATTACCATCGGAATCCACAAAAAAGTATCAAGCATAAACCCTGAAAAAGGTTCAAAATTTACGAAATCCAAAATAATTCCGGTAAATAACAACACGACTATCACGAGTAAGTACACCGGTCGTAAATTGACCAAAATACGGTATATTTTTTGTGGAATTTTGATATGTTTTTTGTTCAGTTTTCCAACCAATTCTTGTGCAGCACCATACGGACAAACATACGTGCAGTAAAAAGGTTTTTTCGTGATTAAAGGCAATGCGAAGGTCAATAGTACTATCAACGGAATAATCCAAGCCGCCCAGTTGATACCAAAAATAAGTAGATTAAATAAGCCTGAAACGGATAGGTATTGTCCTTGCCAAAATCCAAGTACGATGACCGAAAGTGCTAATAGGTACAAGCGAGCCGAGCTCATTTTTTTTGGAAAAAAGTAGCTAAGCAATGCAAACGCCAAAACAGCCAAAGTTGCTAATATTCTAAGATAGAAAGCCAAACTTCTTCCCGGAATGACGATGGGATCGTCGCATATAATTTCACCAGCCTCTACACGTTGGAGTATATCGTCACGAAGTGTGTTGATTACGGCAACAGCTGTCATGGTTGCACCGGATATCGCATCTACAGGATGAGCAACGGCTTCACACAACGTAAGCCCGTTCCACGAATCCATAAAGCCTGCGTTTTCTAAAAGCCTAAGCCATGCCGGAGATTCTAAGTTTGGTAAAAAGTTTACACTGATGATTTTTCCGTCTTCCGAAACGACGATTTTCAACGGCGTATCTCCTGCCCACCCGATGTGTTGGGGGTTTCTTGCTTCAAGTACTTTGGCTCCTTCGGGGACATATATTTCAGCAACAGCTACTCCCTGTTGATCTGCTTCTTGATTTGCAGCCCAAGGCAAACGATCTTGAAGATGTGTCGCCCAAACACTAATAGCCACACCTAAAAGAACAAGTGTAACAATAGACCAGATTCTTTCTCGATTTTTTTTCATGTACCAGATAAATTTAATTGCAAAGATACGAAAAAAAATGCAAAGTAAGAAATTATTTTTTTCGTAGATATTCGTCAATCCCTTTAGCAGCAGCACGCCCAGCTCCCATTGCAAGGATTACGGTTGCGGCACCTGTAACGATGTCACCCCCTGCGAAAACGCCTTTTCGAGACGTTTGTCCGGTAGCTTCATCGGCAACGATACACTTCCTTTTGTTAGTTTCCAAATCTTCTGTTGTACTTGCTATAAGCGGATTTGGCGATGTTCCAAGCGACATCACGACAGCATCGGCATCAATCACAAACTCCGAATTAGGAATTTCAACAGGACTTCGTCTGCCCGATTCATCAGGCTCTCCGAGTTCCATACGGATACATTTCAAACCTTTAACCCAGCCGCTTTCGTCGCCCAAAATCTCAACAGGATTGGTCAAAACATTGAAAATAATACCTTCTTCATGAGCATGATGCACTTCTTCCACACGTGCAGGCATTTCGGCTTCTGTACGACGATATACGATATGTGTTTCGGCTCCCAAACGCTTTGCCACACGTGCTGCATCCATTGCCACATTTCCTCCACCGACAATAGCTATCTTTTTTCCTACAAACACAGGCGTCGAAGCATTGGGTTCGTAGGCTTTCATAAGGTTTGCACGTGTCAGGATTTCATTTGCGGAAACGGCACCGTTCAAAGTTTCGCCGGGGATATTCATAAATTTAGGCAACCCTGCACCTGAGCCGATAAACACAGCCTCAAAACCTTCTCTATCCATCAAATCATCAATGGTTACAGTCTTACCAATAACGACATTGGTTTCGATTTTCACGCCTAATTTTTGGAGATTTTCAATTTCGTATTCTACAACTTTTTTAGGCAAACGAAACTCCGGAATGCCATAGATCAGAACACCTCCGGTCTCATGCAGAGCCTCGAAAATTGTAACATCGTAGCCCATTTTTGCCAAATCTCCTGAACAAGTCAATCCTGCTGGACCACTACCAATTACTGCGACCTTACGATGATTGGGTTCTGCTTTTTCAATAAACGATATTTGATTTTCTCGCGACCAATCGCCAACAAAGCGTTCTAATTTCCCAATGGCTACAGGCGTACCTTTTATGCCGAGAATACAGAGTTCTTCGCACTGTGTTTCCTGCGGACATACACGTCCGCACACAGCCGGCAAAGCCGAATCTTTGGCGACAATTCGTGCTGCCTCCTCAATATTTCCGTTTTTAACTTCTGCAATAAACGCAGGGATATCAATCGCAACAGGACAACCCGCAACACATTTTGGTTTTTTGCAGAGCAAACAACGGTCTGCTTCACGAATGGCCTCTTCCAAATTATATCCAGGACTGACCTCTTTGAAGTTTGCAGAACAAGAATCGTACGGGCGGGATTCACCCGCCCCTTCGACCACTGGTGCCAATTTACATTTATGCTCCGGTGTATTTCTTGCAATTTCGAACGGTCTGTACATACTTAATCGACGAAGAACCTCATCGAAATCCACTTGATGTCCGTCAAATTCGGGACCATCAACACAAGCAAAACGTACTTTCCCGTCAATGGTAACACGACACGCACCGCACATTCCCGTTCCGTCAACCATTAGTGTATTTAGACTTACAGTCGTTTTGATGCTATACTTTTTTGTCAGTTCAGACACGAATTTCATCATGATTGCCGGACCGATAGCAACGACTTCGTCGTAATTTTTGCCTTGCTTCTCGACTAAATCTGCGATAACATCCGTAACTCTTCCGTGAAAACCCTCACTCCCATCGTCTGTTGCAAGATATACATTCTTCGCAACTTTACGCATTTCATCGACCATAAAAAGCAGGTCTTTGGTTCGTGCACCGATAATCACATCAACAGGAACACCTTGTTCGTGAAACCACTTTATCTGTGGATAAATTGGCGCAGTTCCAACGCCTCCTGCCACGAATAAAAACTTTTCTGTGGTAAGTTTTTCAATTGGCTCATGAATGAATTTTGCAGCTAATCCAAGCGGTCCTACAACTTCTGCCAAAAAATCACCGACATTAAGTTTCGACATTTTTTCGGTAGATTTTCCAACGACTTGAAATACGATAGTTACCGTGCCTTTTTCCTTGTCGCAATCACAAATTGTAAGCGGGATTCGCTCGCCATCCTTCTCTGGGATAACAATCAAAAATTGTCCGGGATTCGCCGACTCTGCAAGACGTTGGGCTTGCACGTCCATTAAATAAATTTGTTGAGCAAGTTGCTCTTTTTTGAGAATTTTATACATAAATTAAAATCGTCTTCCAATTGAGATCCCAGCACGTGGGAAGGCATTCTGATGATCACTACCAAATAACCGTCCTCCACCTGCAAAAACATCAAGTACAATTCCTGTTCGTGGAATATACCACTTCCAGCCCAATGCAATACCTACACCAAAGGCTGCATCGTACGATCGTCTCGACACACCCGCACTCCAAGTATAGTGCCTTATCCAATTTAACCCTAAATTTCCTTCAAGAAAAAAACCGGATATAGGTTGTTGACCAAAATAAAGGCGATAGAAGCCTAATAGTTGACCTTCAAGTCCTCTACTACTGCTACGATGATGATTTAAATTTGAAAAACTATAGAACCCGCTCGCACCGACCGAGCTAAAATCATTAAGCAGGCGCTCGTAGCCTACTTTTAAACTTCCAGCAAGAAGGTGAGCAAGACATATTTTCAATTCATTTCTCCGCTCTAAACTCTGCGCACTCGCCTGCCAATTCAAGGCAAACAACGACACAATTACCAAGATTTTTTTCATGGCTTTTTGATTTTTGGGATAAAATATTTTACAAAGTTACTGCTTTTTTCTCAGATTTGCAAATATTTTCGGCTTTCACAAAATAAAAATTGCAAAACACTTGACTTTTTCCAAAATTTATTGTAACTTTGCGGAGCGTTTTTGTAAATTCGCATTTTTTGGCATGAAAATTAAATTCAAAATACTATGAAACCTACTCATGTAGAACACATTGGGATTGCTGTTGCCAATCTTGATGAAGCTATCAAGTACTACGAAGGTGTGCTTGGTTTGGAATGTTATGCAATTGAAGAAGTCGCTGAACAAAAAGTGAAAGTTGCATTTTTCCAAGTTGGCGACACAAAAATCGAACTTCTGGAAACGACCGATCCGGAAGGTCCTGTCGGAAAATTTGTTGAGAAAAAAGGTCCTGGCGTTCATCATATCGCATTCGCCGTTGGATGTACGGATACTGCGTTGAAAGCCGCTGAGGATAAAGGAGTCTCACTTATCGACAAAACACATCGCATCGGTGCGGAAAGTTTGAAAATCGGCTTTTTGCATCCGAAATCAACATTTGGTGTATTAACAGAATTTTGTAGCAAATAATCAAAACCATTATATAGTATGACAACATTTGAAGATAAAATTAAACTTTTGCTCGAGAAACGGGTAGAAGCAAGGCTCGGTGGTGGACAAGCTCGCATCGATGCTCAACACGCAAAAGGTAAACTTACTGCTCGCGAACGTATTGATCTCCTTTTGGACGAAGGATCGTTTGAAGAATTCGACATGTTTGTAGAACATCGTTGCACCGATTTCGACATGCAAAAACAAACGTTTTTGTCTGACGGCGTTGTGACAGGTTATGGTACGATTGACGGACGTTTGGTCTATGTATTTTCTCAGGATTTTACCGTTTTTGGCGGCTCACTTTCCGAAACTTTTGCAAAAAAAATCTGCAAAGTGATGGATATGGCGATGAAAGCCGGTGCTCCTTTGATTGGTATCAACGACTCGGGTGGTGCTCGTATTCAAGAGGGTGTTCAAAGTTTGGCGGGTTATGCCGAAATTTTCCAACGTAATATCATGGCTTCCGGTGTTATTCCTCAGATTTCTGCAATCTTTGGACCTTGTGCCGGAGGTGCGGTATATTCACCTGCTTTGACCGATTTCATCATGATGTCGAGGCAAAATAGTTATATGTTTGTAACAGGTCCGAAAGTTGTAAAAACTGTAACAAACGAAGAAGTAACCGACGAACAACTGGGTGGTGCAATGGTTCATGCGTCCAAATCCGGTGTTACGCATTTCGTTTGCGAAACCGAGCACGAAGGACTTGCTATGATTCGCAAACTCCTCTCCTATCTACCTCAAAATAATTTAGAAGAAGTTGCATCTGTCGTTTGTACCGATCCTATTGATCGTTTGGAAGATTCGCTAAACTCAATTATTCCTGACAATCCGAACAAACCTTACGATGTAAAAGAAGTAATTGCTGCAATTGTAGATAATGGCGAATTTATGGAGGTTCACCGTTATTTTGCACAAAATTTAGTTGTTGGATTTGCTCGTTTCAACGGGACATCTGTAGGTATCGTAGCCAATCAACCGGCTGTTTTTGCAGGTGTTTTGGATATTAATGCTTCTCGAAAAGGTGCTCGTTTTGTGCGTTTCTGTGATGCATTCAACATTCCTATTGTGACACTTGTCGATGTTCCCGGTTTCTTGCCCGGAACTACGCAGGAGTATGGTGGTATCATCGTTCATGGTGCAAAATTCTTGTTTGCTTATGGCGAAGCAACTGTTCAAAAGATCACGGTTACACTTCGTAAATCGTACGGAGGTGCACATTGCGTAATGAGCAGTAAGCAACTCCGTGGCGACATCAACTATGCTTGGCCATCGGCAGAAATCGCTGTAATGGGTGCGAGTGGTGCAATTGAGGTACTTTATGCTCGCCAAGCGAAAGCTATTGAAGATCCGGAAGAGCGTGCAAAATTCATTGCTGACAAAGTGAAGGAGTATGAAGATAAGTTTGCAAATCCTTACAATGCTGCAAAATACGGATTTATTGACAATGTCATCGAACCGCGTAATACACGTTTCCGCATTATTCGTGCCTTGCAATCATTGGCAACGAAAAAAGACACTAATCCGCTGAAAAAGCACGATAATATCCCACTTTAAACACACAGAAACATGGAAACATACGTAAACGAACCGACCGGTGCAGGAATGATACTCCTCTTGTCGTTGACAGGAGTTGTAATCCTGTATCTTTTATTCAGACGGTATAGAAGCAAATTGCCTAATGCCAAACGTGATGAAGCTCCCGCCATTCCTCGCAATGTGATGGCTGCTACAGAGGAACTTGCTGCGATTGCCGCAGTAATTCACTTGTATCAAGGTGAACTACGTGACGAAGAGAATACCATTATGACGATCAACAAAATCGCACGAGCTTATTCGCCGTGGAGTTCTAAAATTCATTTTCAAAATCAATACTTTAATTTACGCAGACGCTAATACACAGAATCATGAACCCCGCACGTACAAAACTACATACAATGTAACGAACAAACACTTGTGGGCTCCATGCAACCTTAATTTAAAAAATTTATTCGCATGAAAAAATACAAATTCACGATCAATGCTATACCTTACGAGGCTAAAATTCTCAAAGTTGAGGGTGATGTTATCTCGCTAACATTGAATGGATCATCGTATGATGTTACTATTGACAGAGGTGAAAAGCAACAAATCCAGTCACCGGTATCAGTTGCGACACCTGCTCCTGCACCTGTCGTTGCTGCGGCAAGTGCAAATCCGCAACCTGCTTCCGCAGGTACGGCCGGGGACATTAAATCCCCACTTCCGGGTACAATTACCGAAATTCTCTGCAACGTTGGCGATGCCATTTCCGTTGGTCAAAAAGTGCTAACACTTGAAGCCATGAAAATGGAAAATAACATCGAATCCGACAAAGCAGGAACAGTTAAAGAAATCAAAGTCAGCAAAGGTGCTTCCGTAATGGAGGGCGATGTGTTGATTGTTATCGGATAATAATATAAAACTAACCATGACAGATTTCTTGAACAGTAGCATTTTCCTGAGCAGTGGATACAGCTTGGGGCTCGTGGAAATTACAGTGCCTCAAGTCATAATGCTGGTAATCGGCTTATTTTTTGCCTATCTTGCTATCGCAAAAAAGTATGAACCGTTGTTGCTTCTGCCGTTGGCTTTTGGAATCATAATCGCCAATGTACCGGGAGCAGGGCTTTCGGCTTACGATTATTTTGTGTCGGCTGACCCGGTACTGGTTGACCCGGAAACAGGTTTACCTCTTCTTGTGCAACGACCGGGACTACTAAATTTTTTGTATAGTGGCATATTGTTTGTGATTTTCCCACCATTGATTTTTCTTTGCATTGGTACGATGACCGATTTTGGTCCATTAATCGCAAATCCGCGAACTGCATTGATTGGATTGGGCGGACAGCTCGGAATTTTTATTGCATTTTTCGGATCACTCTTTTTGTTAGGAGGAGGATCGTGGCTAACATCCATTATCCCAGGATTTGACGGCTTCTCTGCTGCACAAGCAGCATCTATTGCGATTATCGGAAGTTCCGATGGACCAACAGCGATTTTTGCAGCAAGTAGAATGGCACCGGAAATCTTATCTACAGTAGCAATTGCGGCGTTCTCGTACATGGCGCTTGTTCCATTTATTCAACCGCCGATTATGAGATGGCTTACTACAGACAAAGAGCGACAAGTTATTATGCCTGCACCAAAAAATATATCGCAAAGGAAAAAAATTCTTTTCCCGGTTTTGATGACGCTTGTTGTTTTGTTGTTCGTTCCTGCCGCAGGAGCGTTAGTTGGAATGTTTATGCTTGGTAATTTAATTCGCGAAAGTGGTGTTGCCGGACGATATATTGACACTCTTCAAAATGCTTTTTTGAATATCTTGACCTTGTTGGTGGCTCTCTCTATCGGAGCTTCTGCGACGGCAGACCGTTTTTTGACAACCACGACTATAATTGTTGTTGTTCTTGGATTGATCGCCTTTGCTTTTGGAACAATCGGAGGAGTTTTGATTGCAAAATTGCTCTATAAAACTTCGGGTGGAAAAATAAACCCACTCATTGGCAACTCGGGTGTTTCTGCAATGCCGATGGCTGCACGTATCTCTCAAAAGGTCGGACAACAATACAATCCGCAGAATCATTTATTGATGCATGCCATGGGACCAATCGTTTCCAGTACGATTCTTTCAGCTATTGTTGCAGGTATTTTTATCGCGTTCTTAGCAGGTTAATCGCAAAAAAAAAACTGAGGTATATTACCCCACCCGGCTAATATACCTCAGTTTTTCTATATCCGTGATTTCGAAGTTCTTTCCGGAAAACGAAACGATTTCTTCTTGTTGCCACTTCGAAAGCGTCATGATGATATTTTCTACTGAACAACAGGCAAATTCGGCAATTTCTTTTCTGGTCAGTGAAAGTTTGAATGACGTTCCCGAGTAAATTTCTTCCGACAAGTAGATAAAAACATCGGCAATTCTTGCTTCTTTTTGCTTGTTGGCAACGCTAATGAAATTAAGAACAGATTTCTTGAACATCTCTGAAGCTATTTGGAATACTGCAACAGAGTAATTTCCGTTGTTTTTAAACAACTCATACAACACGCTGGCTTCAATCAAAAAAACTTCGCAGTCTTCAACTGCAACGATAGAAAACAAATTGTTGTCTTTATAAAACAAGCTTGCTCCACCCAAAATTTTCGGTGCAGAAACCAGTGTTAAAATCGTATTTTTCCCGCTTTCAGGTGATTGAAAATTAAATTTAACAATACCATTTTGCAAATAGGCAATGTGCGTAGGTGCTCCACCTTGTTTCAAAATTGTTTCACCTTTTTTGAAGTTCAAAAAAACAGATGCTTTTTCTATTTTCCTAAACTCATCGTCTGAAATGAACAGCGTTGAGATTTTTCGAAAACCGCTGAAATTATCCTTACTGTTTTTTGTGTCGAGGAAGTTCATAATTCTTTTTTTTGTGAAAATTGTGGGTGGAGCGTGCCTTACTTACCTGTTATCTATATTCCGCAAGAACATCTTTCACACCTTCCGGAGTAAGTTTTCCATATGCTTTTTGACCAACATAAACAATCGGAGCTAAACCGCAAACACCAACGCAACGCAGACAGTCAATAGAAAATTTTCCGTCCGGAGTAGTCTCCCCTACTCCAATATTTAGCTGCTTCTTAAACTCTTCCAAAACTTTCTCTGCACCGCGTACGTAGCAAGCCGTTCCCGTGCAAATCGAAATCGGGAATTCGCCTTTCGGGGTCATGGTGAAAAACGAATAGAATGTTACAATACCATAAATATGAGCCAAAGATAGGTTCATCTCTTTAGCAACTATATCCTGTATCTCTGCAGGTAGGTAGCCGAAAGTACCCTGCACCTTGTGAAGTACACTGATAACTTCGCCTTTCTCATTATGGAAGCTTTTGCAAATTGCTTTGATTTTTTCTATTTTATCGTTTGATAAGACTATTTTTGCCATGACATTTATTTTTTCGGATCGGGTACAACAATTTCTTTTTTACTTTTGTCGAAGTATTTGGTGTGCAGAAGTTCGTGAGCTTTTTTACCACCGGGCTCTCCTAAAAATTCCTCGTACAGTTTTTTGATATACGGATTTTCATGGGACTTTCGAAGTTTTTTCCCTGTATCTTCCTTATAAAGTGCCGCCGCACGTTTTCGCAGAATCTCGATATGATTGCGATGACTGTACGGTTGTCCGCCACCACCGATGCAACCGCCCGGGCAAGCCATAACTTCAATTGCATGGAACTGGGATTTTCCGCAGCGCACTTCTTCCAAAAGTTTTCGTGCATTCGATAAGCCGTGTGCAATACCGATTTTGATTTTTGTTCCGTTAAAATCCACTTCAGCTGAACGAGTACCTTTCAAACCGCGAATGGCATCGAATTCTACTTTTTCCAATGTTTTGCCTGTGAATTTTTCATAAGCGGTGCGTGTTGCCGCTTCGATCACACCTCCGGTAACACCGAAAATAACGCCCGCACCCGTAGATTCGCCAAGTGGTTTATCGAAATCTTCGTCAGGTAAACTTTTGAAATCGATATTTGATTGTTTGATCAATGCTGCCAACTCGCGTGTGGAAAGCACGATATCAACATCAGGATTTCCATCTACTTTGAATTCATCACGCTGTGCTTCGTATTTTTTAGCCAAACAAGGCATAATCGAAACTACGACCATATCTTCACGTTTTACGCCGATTTTGTCTGCATAATAAGTTTTTGCTATAGCTCCGAACATTTGTTGCGGAGATTTTGATGTTGACGGAACATCTAATAAATCCGGAAAATACATTTCAAAGAAATTTACCCATCCCGGACAACAAGATGTCAAAATCGGTAATTTCACGGATTTATCGCCTTTCAAGAATTTATCCAGACGTGCCAAAAGTTCTGTTCCTTCTTCCATAATTGTGAGGTCTGCGGCAAAATCTGTGTCGAATACAGCATTGAAGCCCAAACGACGCAAAGCCGCAACCATCTTTCCGGTAACGCTGGTTCCCAACTCCATTCCAAATTCTTCGCCCAGCGCCACGCGAACAGCCGGAGCAGTTTGCACAACAACCGTTTTTGTCGGATCGGATAATAAGCGAATTACTTTTCCTGTGTGATCGTTTTCGGTCAACGCACCTGTCGGACATACCGTAACACACTGCCCACAATACGTACACGAAGATTTCTCCAAATCCATTTGAAAAGCAGGTGTAACAACACTCGAAAATCCACGATAAGCCGCCGAAAGCGCTCCTACCGATTGCAGGTCGTTACACATCATTTCGCAACGACGACACATCACACATTTATCTACATCGCGAACGATAGATGGCGACATATCTTTACGATAAGTTGACTGTTCACCTTGATAGTAAACTCTGCGGATACCAAGGCGTTCAGCCAAAGTCTGCAGTTCACAGTTTCCGGCTTTTTGACAAACCAAGCATTCCGCAGGATGATCGGAAAGAATAAGTCCTACCACTGTGCGACGTGCATGGAGCACACGCATACTGTGTGTATGAATAACCATGCCACTTTCGCAATCGGTAGCACAAGCAGGAACCAAATTTCGGCGACCTTCTACTTCAACTACACACACGCGACATCCTGCCGGTTTGTTTTCGATGTCCATCCCATCTATAGAAAAATAACACAATATCGGGATTTCAATGCCGTGCTCACTGGCAGCTCTAAGTATGGTCGTGCCTTTGGCAACTTCAACTTCTTTACTATCTATGGTCAATTTGATTGTTTCCATTACCTTGTGATGATTGCGTTAAATTTTTTACATTTTTCTATACAGGCTCCGCATTTGATACAAAGTTCTTGCTTGATAGCGTGTGCACTTTTTACTTCACCAATGATCGCATTCGTAGGACAAGCACGCTTACAAGCTGTACAACCTACACATTTTTCTTCAACAATGAAGTATTCCAAAAGGTCTTTACACTGACCCGAACGGCATTTTTTATCTACGACGTGCTCAACGTATTCGTCCCAAAAATTATCAAGCGTAGAAAGCACAGGGTTTGGCGAAGTTTGCCCCAATCCGCAAAGGGAGGTGTCTCGAATAACATTGCTCAAGTTGCGAAGTTTTTCGAGGGTTTCCATTGTGCCCTTTCCCTGAGAAATTTCTTCCAGCATTTCGTGAAGGCGTTTGTTTCCGATACGGCACGGTGAGCATTTTCCACAAGATTCTTCAACAGTAAATTCCAAATAAAATTTTGCCATACAAACGGCACAACTATCTTCGTCCATCACGATCATACCTCCGGAACCCATCATAGAACCTACCTCAAGCAGGCTATCAAAATCTATCGGCGTATCCAAATGTTTCTCCGTCAAACAGCCACCCGAAGGTCCCCCGGTTTGGACAGCTTTGATTTTTTTTTCGTTTTTAATACCACCACCGATTCCAAAAATAACTTCACGCAGTGTGATACCCATAGGAACTTCGATCAAGCCAACGTTGTTGATTTGTCCCGCCAACGCAAATACTTTTGTTCCGCGAGATTTTTCGGTTCCTATAGACGTGAACATCTTAAGATCGTGATTGATGATATACGGAATATTGGCAAATGTTTCTACATTGTTTACACAAGTTGGTTTACTCAAATAGCCCGATGCGGAAGGGAAAGGCGGTTTGAGTATCGGCTCGCCACGAAAACCTTCCATTGAACGAATCAATCCTGTTTCTTCGCCACAAACGAAAGCACCTGCTCCGAGGTGTACTTCTATATCAAAGTCGAAACCTGTTCCTAAAATATCTTTACCCAATAAGCCATATTTACGGGCTTGTTCGAGTGCTATTTTCAGGCGTTCTACAGCCAAAGGATATTCGGCACGTATATATACTAAGCCCTTATTTGCACCGATTGCGTATCCGGAAATTGCCATTGCTTCGATGACACAATGTGGATCACCTTCTAAAATCGAACGATCCATGAATGCTCCCGGATCACCTTCATCGGCATTACATACAACATATTTTTGATCACCCGGCACATTTTTTGTGATTTCCCACTTCAAACCTGTTGAGAACCCGCCGCCGCCTCTACCACGTAAACCGGATTCTTTGATACGAGCGATGACTTCGTCTCGACTTAATTCCGTTAAACACTTACCCAAAGCATCATAACCATCACGAGCAATATACTCATAGATATTTTCCGGATCGATAAAACCGCAGTTCCGTAGTGCTAAACGGTGTTGTTTGAGGTAAAATCCCATGTGTTTCGAGTCAGCAATGTGCTCTTTTGTGACGGGATCCTGGTAAAGTAATCGTTCAATTTTGTAGCCTTTGATAATGTGTTCCTCCACAATTTCGCGAGCATCGTCAGGAGTAACTTCCACGTAGAACGTGTTGTCGGGAAGCACTTTCACAATAGGGCCTTTTTCGCAAAAACCAAAACAACCCGTAAAGATAGCCTGAACTTCATTTTTGAGACCTTTTTCTTCTAAGATTTGACGTAGATTGCCCAAGATCTCATCTGCTTGCGAAGCCTTGCATCCCGTGCCACCGCAAACAAGTAAGTGCATTTTGTAATTTGTCATATCTTGGATTTTATTTGTTGTTTGCATGGTGTTAATTTCTGGCCACAAAGATACAAAAAAAAGTGAAAATTTTAAAATTTTTCAGAAAAATTTTATATTTTTTATTGGCACTTGCATGGTTCATTTTTTTTTTGTATCTTTGTGGCATCATTAACTTAAAAAAACACTAAATCATGGCTTACAAAATCACTGAAGATTGCACTGCTTGTGGCAGTTGTATGGGTGAATGTCCGGTTGACTGCATCACCTCCGGCGACATCTACGTTATTGATGCCGGTACTTGTACCGACTGTGGCGTTTGCGTTGACAGTTGCCCGGTTGAAGCGATTGTTTCTGCATAAGGCTTTCAGCAGTATCAAAAAAAAACCACCGATTCGGTGGTTTTTTTTGTGTATTTGCATAGTATGTTCAACGAAAAAACCTAAAACAACTAAACAAATAACTCCTCAATAATTCCTTTATAGCGATCTTCGATAAGATTTCTGCGAAGTTTCAAAGTAGGCGACAATTCACGGGTTTGAGGCGTCCACTCATCAGCAATGGTCGTGAACTTTTTGATTTGTTCGTAATCGCCGAAAAATTTATTATATTTTTTCACCTCTTTCATGATACGCTTCTTGACAACTTCGTTTTCCACGACTTGCTGACGATTTTTCGGATAAGGTCCCATTTTGTGTCGCTCCCACCAACCGGGGATAAATGTCCAATCCAACGTAATGATCGCTGCTGCAAATTTCTGTCCTGAACCTGTAACGATGAGTTGGTCAATGAATGGAGACTCCTTAAATTTTTCCTCAACCAAATTCGGGTTGACATACTTTCCGAATGACGTCTTGAAAAGTGCTTTTTTTCGTCCGGTAATCCGCAATAAAAACTTATTGCCAACCTTTTCCCATCGTCCCAAATCTCCTGTATGGAAATAACCATCTTGGTCAATAACAGCGGCTGTTTCCTCAGGATTTTTATAGTACCCGATCATCACACAATGTCCTTTACACAAAACTTCTCCATCGGGTGCGATTTTCACATCAAGTCCCTCGAGTATAGGTCCTACCGTTCCGGCCATTCGACCGTTTTTCTTAAAACTACTAACCGCAATAACAGGCGATGTTTCGGTAAGTCCGTAACCTTCTATAATTGGAAATCCCGCACCGGTAAAAAAGTTTACCAAACGTTCTTGAAGCGATGCTCCACCACTGATCACAGCGGAAAGCTTTCCGCCTAAAACACCACGAAGTTTATGGTAAACCAATTTGTCTGCAATGCGATGTCTAATGTTGTAGTACCACGAACGGTTTTCGATTTTATACTTCATCGCCAAGTTCAAAGCCCAATAATAAATCCTTCTTCGTAAGAATGGCATTTTTTCTCCGGCGATATACATTTTATCGTATAATTTTTCCAAAATTCTTGGCACGCAAGTCATAACTTCCGGTTTCACATCTTTTGCGTCAGCCGCAATCGTACCAATGCTTTCCGCATAATAAATCGCATAACCTTTCCAATGCCACAAATAGCAAATCATACGTTCGTAAACATGGCAAAGCGGCAAGAAACTTAACGCATGAGCCCCCGGTAGAGCAGGTGGAATACCTTCACAGCACTTAAAATTTTGCACAATACTCGAATGTTTAAGCATTACGCCTTTTTGGTTTCCGGTTGTTCCTGATGTAAAAATAATCGTTGCCAAGTCCTCGGGCTTGATGTCGGCTTTGAGTTTTTCCAAAAGTTCAGGCTGCGGATTTTGCTTGCCGAGTTCGACTAATTGCGAAAAATAGCGATGACCTTTACCACGATCCACAAACGTGAATAATTCTTGCAACGATGGAATTTTATCCAAAATCGGTTGAAGTTTTGCCAATAATTCCGCACCTTCCGAGAAAATAATTTTCACTTCAGCGTGATTCAAGATATACTCATAATCGCTTTCACTGATTGTCGGATAAATCGGCACTGGAATTGCACCAATTTGCTGAATACCGATGTCCAAAAAGTTCCATTCCGGACGGTTTCCGCTGATAATCGCAATCTTGTCATTTTTTTGAATTCCTAATGCCAATAGACCATAACTGACATTGTTTGCATATTCAATATAATCGTCAATTGAATACTTTTTCCACTCGCCGTTTATTTTTCCGGCTAACTGATCATCCTTCCACTCGAATTTCTCTTTAATGTAGGGTAAGAGATCAAAGATTCGTGTTACCTCCATATTTGGTTTTTTATGAAATGGGTGCAAAGATACAAATTATTTTTGAAACGACCAAATTTTAGTTTCACACCAGTAGATGGTAGATTCAAGTATCAAATGTAACTTTAATTTTGCAAAAGTTATCAACAAAATGACGAGTTATCAACAGTTTTTATACGAAAATCAGGATTTTTGCGTTATATATGATAGAAACCAAAAAATTCCAAAAACTATGACAAAGAAATCAACTACACAGCCTCGAATTGAAAATCAAGCACACTATCACAAAATAGGACGTTTACGCAAACCTATTGCCGATGAAATCGGTAAACCTACTGCAGATATTTATATCGACGACAATCATCTGAAGCATATCTTTTTTCGACACAAAGACGAATTAGCAAAAATCGGATTAACGCCGAAAATGTTTGTTGACATCGTGATTAATAATTTTAATCGTATTTACAAAAGCAATCAAGATTCACTCTTTTTAGTTAAGTGGAATGGCATGCCAAAAGTGGCTGCTATTGAGCTAAATTTTGCATTCAAGAGGGAGTTCTACGAAATTAAAACCGCATTTGTAAAAACAAAGCACACATTCAAAAATCTAAAACTATTGTGGAAAAAAAAGTGAACGAAACTTGTTCAGAGCAAAAGTCCTTACTTTTGAAGCCAAATATCTACGCTTTGACTGTTCTCTGCTACCAACACCGGTGATAATCGTAGTCCGTATGGGTTACAGGCGAACTTAAACAAGTTACGCTCACGGATTGCAAAATTACGATTTTTTTTTGAATTTACCAAATTTTCACATTTTTTGAATTTCTTGTTTGAGATTTTTCGTACCTTTGCACTCATGAATACGGCAACGATTATTGACTATCTTAAAACTTCCGATACGTCCGAACTATTTGCTCAAGCAAAGCAAAGCAAATCCGAAATAGTTGGAAACAAGGTCTATTTGCGTGGGTTGATTGAATATTCCAATCGGTGTGCGAAAGATTGCTATTATTGTGGAATTCGTGCTTCCAACAAAAAAGTACATCGCTATCAAATGGATGAACAAGCAGTACTGGAAGCCGTAGAGTACGCTTACCGCAAAGGCTTCGGTTCGGTCGTGTTGCAGTCGGGCGAACAGCAAAGTCATGAATTTACGCAAAACATAGAGGCTTTACTCAAAAAAATAATGGCTCTAACCAACAACGAAATCGGGATTACTTTGTCGTTGGGCGAGCAAAACGAAGACACCTACAAACGTTGGCGTGATGCAGGTGCAAAACGCTATCTGTTGCGTATCGAAACATCAAACAGAGCCTTGTACGAAAAATTGCATCCGCAAAATAAAATTCATAACTACGATACCCGTCTGAAATGTTTGGAAACACTGAGAAAACTAAATTTTCAGGTAGGAACAGGTGTGATGATAGGATTACCATTTCAAACGCTCGAACATTTAGCCGAAGACTTGCATTTTTTTCAAGACATGGATGTTGATATGGTGGGTATGGGACCGTATATCGAACACGCCGATACACCATTATATTCCATTGTAGGGGTGGGGTCTACCCACCCGCAACGGGGCGGGCAAACCCCGCCCCTACAGATCGAAAATCGGTTTGATTTAACCGTGAAAATGATTGCCTTATTGCGCATCCAAATGCCAACGATTAATATCGCTGCGACTACGGCAATGCACACTTTGGTTGAGGGCGGACGTGAAAAAGCCATCGAAATAGGTGCAAACGTTATCATGCCCAACCTCACTCCGATCAAATATCGTGAAAACTATTTTTTGTACGATGGCAAAACAGTTGTCAAAGATACATTCGACGATGTGGTCAATGATTTAGAAGCCCGCTTGGCACATGTTGGTGCTGAAATAGGGTATAATTTACAAGGAGATTCGTTGCACTTCAAGACGAAATCCGTGTAATCTCTTATTCTTTTTACTTTAGTACGGCAGGTGGATATATCCGCCAATTCCAATCGGAAGACCGGTCAAATACCATACTATCAAAGCAGCTGACAGACCGAGCAAAGCGATTATCGAATAGGGCAACATCATCGAAATGATTGTACCAATTCCCGCATTTTTATCGTATTTTTCAGCGAAAACTACGACTAATGCAAAAAACGACATCATCGGTGTAATGATATTGGTTACCGTATCTCCCACACGGAAAGCAAGTTGTGTAAAGGCAGGATCATAACCTAATTGCATAAACATCGGTACGAAAATCGGTGCCATAATCAGCCATTTTGCAGAACTTGACCCCATAAACATATTCAAGAACGCACACAACAGTACAAACGAAAGAATCAACGGAACACCTGTAAGTCCGGTGTTTTGCAGAAACACAGAGCCATTCATCGACAAGACAACACCTAAGTTTGAATGTGCAAAGTAGTTGATAAATTGTGCTGCGAAAAACGCCAAAACCAAGTAAGCACCCATACTTTGCATGGATTTGGTCATAGAATTCACAACATCTTTATTAGTCTTGATTGTTCTCGCTCCGATACCAAAACCTATGGCAGGTGCTAAAAACAAAATCATAATCACAGCCACAAGTCCACCCATAAACGGTGAATGTCTGTCAAGTATTGCCCCCGTTTCAGGATTTCGCAAAGGAGCAGATTCCGGTACTACTAACAATAATATAAATGCAACAGCAGCTAAAAATGACCAACCGGCAAATCTCAAACCTCTTTTTTCTTCTGCACTTAATTCCGACGAGATCTCGGCAACATCAATGTCGCCATCGGGCTTGTATTCGCCAAGTTTCGGTACAACAATTTTTTCTGTAACAAAATAACCTATAATCGTCAAAATGATTGTCGCCGCCCACATAAAAAACAGGTTAGATGTCGCTAAAACCACAATATCCGGATCAAGCATTCTTGCTGCTTGCTCGGTAATTCCCGCCAAAATAACATCCGATAAGGTTAGGCTAATATTCGCCGCAAATCCTGCCGAAACGCCAAAAAACGCTGCTGCCAAACCTGCCAAAGGATGTCGCCCGATCGCATAAAAAATGGCAGCACCCAAAGGAATTACAATTAAATAACCTGCATTCTCGGCAATACTTGAAAAAATACCCACAAAAACAACGACAACTGTAATAAACTTTTTAGACGAGCCCAACATGACTTTTCTCAACAACGCCGAAATCAAACCCGTGTGTTCAGCCACTCCAACACCCAACATCGCCACAAGAACCGTTCCGAGAGGAGCAAAATTCACAAAATTACTAACTGCATTCGTGAATATGTACGCAATTCCGACACCCTGAACATAGGTGTCTGCTTCGGCACCGGGTAATCTCACACTGACACCCATAAGGGCGGCAATGTGCGAAATCACAATGATTATAAGTGCAAAAAGAGCAAATAACATTGCCGGGTGCGGCAATTTGTTTCCGGCGACTTCAACACCGTTGAGAAATCTTTGAAATAGTGGCTGTTTGTTTGACATAATCGTTAAATTCTGCTGTTCTTTATATGAAAATTTTCTGCAAAGGTACGAAAAAATCCGAAATCCACAAAACTTATCACTACCAGTGTCTCGAAAATGCAAATTTATATGTATAAATCTGTAAAATTCCATGTTCAGAATTTCAATTAAATTTTGTATCTTTGCGGATTAAAACTTGCCCTGAGCATAATCGAAGGGTCAAAAAAAATCACAGATGGATATTTTCAAAAAACGTTTAGAAAACTTCGGACCGCTTGGCAAATACGCTGATTTTGCCCATGGTTACTACATGTTCCCAAAACTTGAGGGACCTATTCAAGCACGAATGAAGTTTCAAGGTAAAGAAGTTTTGTGCTGGAGCTTGAACAATTATTTGGGATTAGCCAATCATCCTGAAGTACGAAAAGTCGATGCAGAAGCCGCAGCCGAATGGGGCTTGGCTTATCCGATGGGTGCTCGAATGATGTCAGGACATTCCAAATATCACGAGCAATTGCAAAACGAATTGGCAGAGTTTGTTTTCAAAGAGGATGCATACTTGTTCAATTTCGGCTATCAAGGCATGGTTTCTACGATTGATGCGTTGCTTGACCGTCATGATGCACTTATTTACGACTCTGATTCGCATGCGTGTATGATTGACGGGGCTCGTTTGCACTTGGGAAAACGCTACAAATTTGCTCATAATGATATGGCAGACTGCGAAAAACAGTTGAAGCTCGCTACCGAACACGTTGCAAAAACAGGTGGCGGAATCCTACTTATGACTGAAGGCGTTTTTGGAATGGTTGGTGATCAAGGTGATTTGAAAGGCATCGCAGAATTGAAGAAAAAGTATAAATTTCGTTTTTTGGTTGACGATGCTCACGGCGTTGGAACTATTGGCGAAACAGGTGCAGGAGCCGGACAGTTTCAAGGTGTTCAGGACGACATCGACTTGTATTTCGGAACATTTGCAAAATCATTTGCTTTGATTGGCGGATTTGTTGCAGGCGACAAAGATATTATTCGTTATCTGACCTACAATCTGCGTTCGCAAATTTATGCAAAATCGCTGCCAATGCCTATCGTTATTGGTCTTTTGAAACGTTTGGACTTAATGCGTAAACACCCCGAATACCGCGAAAAACTTTGGGAAAACGTGAACACCTTACAACTCGGATTGAAAGAAAAAGGATTTAATCTGGGAGTTACCAACACACCTGTAACACCTGTCATGCTTAACGGAACAGTTGATGAAGCCACGCAATTAACTTACGATTTACGTGAGAATCATGGAATCTTCTGCTCAATCGTGACGCATCCGGTTGTTCCGCAAGGCATCATCTTGTTGCGAATTATCCCTACAGCTGTGCATAGTTTGGAAGATGTACAATATACAATTGATGCATTCGCAAGTTGTAGAGATAAATTAGTTTCGGGCGAATACGCCAAAATGGGCTTTAGAGAGATGACAGTGAATTAACAGTGTCAATAGCCAACAAGATCCCTCGCCTACGGCTCGGGGTGACAACGTGATAATGAGAGAAAAAAGGAAAATGCTCGGCGACAGAGTCGCCGAGCATTTTCCTTCCCCCATTAATAATGCCCCGTCATTCCGAAGGAGCAAGGTGACTGAGGAATCTGTTTGCTATTGACTTTTTAAAATAACCATTTCTACTTTACGCTCCAAGTCGGCTATGTCACTATCATTAATAAACACATAATCGGCTTTTTTTATGCACTCTGCAAGGTTCTGCTTGGTGGGGTCGGCGGTAGTCATTTCGCGTTTTTCGTTGGCGACAAATGTTTCAAAGTCGATGTGATCCGTGGCAGATCCGCGTTTGAGGATTCGTTCGTAACGTTTGTGAACATCTGCATCAACAGCAAATAAAATAAAATTCTTGTGCTTTCTCAAACTATCAATCTCCCCTATCGCTCGAATGCTTTCGATAATTCCGTTCTTTCCGGATTTTATAGCACGTTCGTACAATTGATCCGTAATATGAGATGGCGAATGCGTTGCTCGCAAATCGTTTGCAACTACAACCATACTATCTCTATTAACGGGCAGTCCTCGCCTTTCGATCTCTTCAATCAAAAAATCTCGCACCGAAAAGTGTAAAAAACCTTTTTCCGAAACCAAATAATCTACAATGGTTCCTTTGCCTGCTCCAATTGTTCCTGTTATTCCTATAATCATTCTGCTTTTTTTTGCACCTCATAATTACCTTGGTTTCCGAAACAGCAAAGATACAAAAAAATCCGAAATTTTGCAAGTTCCGGATTTTTTAATTGATAAATTACAGAGTCTACCAAAAAAAATATTTCCACAAAAACTTGCAAAATTCAAAAAAAAAACCTAACTTTGTAGCTGAGTTTAACCCTTTGTTTACGAATGACAAACACACGCATTATAATCTATGAATGAAATCGCTACAAATATTAGTGTAAAAAACAAAACAAATTTTAAACCAATCAACTATGAGTAAAGAAAATTTTTTATCAAGATTTGAAGAAGAAGATTCTTCTGCAGGGATGGAGGGACTATCGCAAAACAAAACCCTTTATGCCGACCAGTTTACTTCTGATGTTACTTCTGAAAACAGAGGTTTAGCGATGGAGGAAGTAGAAGAGGATGGGCAAAAAAGAGGTGTATATCCCCGAACAATGAAAGAGGTATTTGCCTATTTCAAGCCTGCCATGCAAACCGACTTTACAGATGATGAAGGCGGAAGTGTAAAAGAAACCTTGCATTTTAAGGAAGTGAAAGATTTCGAAATCAACAACGGTAAAGGTAATTTAGTTAACAACAGTCCGTTTTTGAGCGATTTGAAAAGCAAAAAAGAAAATTGCGAAAATGTGCAAAAACAAATTGAAAAAAATGCAAAATTGCGCGATATTCTGAAAGATGCCGAAGCAAAGAATGAATTAAAAGAACTGTTGGAATCAATGTTAGCAGAGCTAAATAACACCAAATAAACTCAGTAATAAACAAATCTAATAATAAAAATTATGGCTGAAAGTAAATTACAACAAGAAGAAAGTTTACAGTCTCAAGAACAACAGCAGGTGAAGCAACCGTCAAAACCGCTTCCCGATTTATTGGCAAAACATGGTGGTTTCAAAACGCTCGCCGGATTTATGCCGGATGCTGCAGATATGGATCCAAACAGCAAAGCTGCAAAAATGATGTTCTTAACCGAGAATCAATTTAAAAACAAGCGTGAACGTTTGGCAAACGATATTAAAACATGGTTGGAGATATTGAACGAAGATAAAAATTCGGCTTCCGAATATGTAGATTTATGCGGACAAAAAAGAGATAAGTACCAAAATCTGCTGAAAGATAATCTTCAAGTAACTGCTCGAAAAATTCAAAAATTGGAAACAGCTTACCGTTCGCTGGATGCTTTTTTCAAAAATTCAGGCATGGAGAAAATACCTAACCTCCGACTGATGAATGTTGAAAAATACAACGACAACGGTGAAACGGATGAATTGAGCAACAGCGATGCCGAAGCTTTCAAAGAAATGAGAAGCATGCTTTACAATGCTTTCGAACGCTTGAGCCTGAGAGACAATTATAGTTTGGTGGCATTGCCCGGCAATATATTCAAAGACAAGCAGATTCGCGATATGTGGGCTAAAATTGCATACGATTACAAAGTTTTGGTAGTTACCGATGCGGCAGATTGCAGAGATTACGATATTTTGAAGGAACAAACGGAAGAGTATAAAGATGCCGACAGAGCATTACAAAATGTAGTTGTTACAGCCAATTGGCTAGTGGGGCGCCCTACAGAAGCCATAGCAGGAGAAACAACACCTTTGTTTATTCCGTCTGCCGGAGCGTTAGCCGGAAAATTATATAGTCCCGGTACTCCTATGTCGCAAGGTGCAGCCGGAGAAAAATTTGGTACATTGAGCGAAATAAAAGGCGTTCGCATTGATATGATGAAAGAAGAAATAACCGGTTTGTGGGACAATCAAGTAGTTCCGATGGTCTTCTCCGAAGGGCGGGTTATGGCTTACAACAATACCAATTTGTACACAGGAACGAACACTGCCTTGAAAGAATATCCTATTGTTAGAGTTTTCGACTGGGTAAAAAAGAATTTGATGCACTATGTACATAAAATCGCCCTCGAAAACTGGGATCCTTACAACTCGCCGGATCAGTTGAAGAAAACCATACAAGATTTCTTGAATGACTACAAAGGACACGGCAAGCTGTTTAAAGATTACACCGTAGAAGAACCCTATCAAGACCCCAAAACGAAAGAGGTCAAAATAGATATTGATATTCAGCCTTATTTTGCGGCCAAGAATTTCACAATCAAGCTTTCGGCAGACCGTAACAGCAAAAAATGTGATACGACCGACTAATGAAAGACAAGCTCAAAAAATGAATTAAAACCCAATTAAATAAATTTATAAACAAAAAAACAAGTTATTATGGCAACAACACCAGTAACATTGAAAATCGACGGTTTTGCAGACCGCGAAGTAGCAGCAGTTGAGTACACGTTTGCACGTTCAACTGACAAAGAAAAC
>Ga0123355_10000974_pt1 | contig 39661 bp, 33 predicted proteins | sample TergutEmb28metaG_3_FD_89872 | JGI IMG/M metagenome (GOLD analysis project Ga0123355, IMG submission 89872) | Embiratermes neotenicus P1 segment gut microbial communities from Petit-Saut dam, French Guiana - Emb289 P1 | ecosystem: Host-associated > Arthropoda: Insects > Digestive system > Gut ...
TCGTCTATTAGGTTTACTTCTATTGGGATTCTTTGGGTTGTTCTGGAGGTTGATAGGCTTGTGTCTGGTAAGGTTGCGTTGCCTATGGCTGCTACGTAGCCTTGAAATCTTTGTCTTCCGAAGGTGTCTATTCTTACATAAACTTCTTGCCCTAGTTGTACGTTTAGAATATCTGTTTCTTCAATGTTCGCCTGTATGTGAACTTTGCTGATGTCGGAAATTACGGCTATGGTTTCCATTGGCGATACCCGTTGGCCTTGCACTACGTTTGTTTGCATTACCAATCCATTTATGGGGGCGCGCATGGATTCGCCGCCTTCAATCCAGCCTAGTCTTTCGCCAGAGGTTACTTCTTGGCCCTCTTGTACGGTTAGCCGTTCTACTACGCCTGCGGTGGTTGCAGTTACTGGAATCATTGTGGTTGCTACTTGTGCGTCGTCGGTAGCTATGAAGCCTGCGTTATGCCATATGATTCCCCCTATTACACTGCCGCCTACAAGTGCTACTGCCAAAATTGTTGCTATTGCCTTTTTCATGATAACGCCTCCTTTATTTGATGGGTCTTGCTTTGCGTATACTACTGCGAATATTAGGGAAAGTACTACTACATTTGCAAAGATTATTCCGAAACTTTCGATTGCTTCGTTTCTGGTGACATCTGTGTCAACAATGTTCATTGTGTAGAAAATTCGGAAAATGTTTTGCATGGTTTGATTACCGCTCATGTTTGCTAGAAATGGGCCGAAGCTTATTACAAGCCCTGCGACGGAGCTTAAACCAATTGCGCCCTGCTCGTTGCTTGAACCCATGCCCACGATTGCGCCTAGTAAAATTGAGGCAATCGAGCCTAGTAGTAGCGAACATGTCATCACAAAAATTTGAATAGCGGAGGCATTTGGCATCATTATGGCAAGTGCGGTACAGCCTATTACTGAAAATGTGAAAAATACTCCGCCAATTCCTAATAGATACTCGTGAGACTTCACCCCCGCCATTAGCAGAAAGCGCAGCGAGTTTCGTTCTCTGTCTTCCGCAATAACGGGTGCTACCGAGCCTACAATCGCCATACCAACAAACATTCCCGCGAACATTGTTACAAAGGCTGATTCGGACATACCAGGCATGTTCATGTCTACTACGTTGGTCATTAGAAATGCCATTACGGGGTATATTATGAACTGACTTAGCACAGCTGGGTTTTTTATTACGTCCTGTAACTGCTTGATGTATATGGATTTCGCGCTATTCAAATAAATCAGCTCCTGTCATTTTCATGAATACGTTGCCAAGGTCGGGGACGTTGCGCATGGAATTGTGGCGGGTACATATTTCCATTGGGTTGCCTTGTTCTACTATTGTGCCTTTGTGTAATAGCACTACGCGGTCGCAGAGTTTTACGGCTTCGTCCATGTTGTGCGTTGTTAGAAAAATTGTTGCGCCGCGATTTCTTATTTGCTGAATTAACTCGTGTATGCCTTCGGTGGTTCTGGGGTCTAGCGCGCTGGTTGGTTCGTCTAGGAACAGCACCTTTGGCGAATGCAAAATGGCTCGTGCTATGGCTAGACGCTGGCGCATTCCTTTTGATAATGTTGCGACTGATTTTTTTGCGGCATCAGCTAGACCTACGTTTTCTAGGGCTTCCATTGATTTTTCTAGCGGCATACTGTAAATTCGGCTAAACACGTTTAGATTATCCAAACAGCTTAGGCGAGGATATAATCCGTCTTCGTCAAGCATCAAACCCGTTTCAAATGGCGTGACATCTACTTGCGCAATGCCGCTGTCTACTTCAAGTTGATGCGTTAGTATATTGATAATTGTGGTTTTTCCCGACCCAGAAGGCCCTAGCATTCCGAAAATTTCTTTCTCGCGCACCTCGAAACTTACGCCCTGTAGTACTTTTTGCTCGCCAAAACTTTTTTCTATGCTAGTAACTTTAATCATGTGAATCCCCCTTTAAAAGGTCTATCCCTTCGTCGTAAATGCCTTGTATCTGTTGTGCATCATGAATGAATGGCGCGACTTGTTGCCATTTTTTCGCGAACTCACTTGTATCAAACTCGATTTTGCGCTCAAAGTCTTGTAAGCTGAAAAGTAAACTCATATCGCCGTCCAAGAACTCGTGAATCATACTTGCGAATGATTCCAAAAGCTTTCTGCCTTTTGGGCTGTTTGGCGTTATATCTTCTGACTGCGCTTGAATTATCTTGTCAAATATGTTCATCATTCGTTGGTAGAAATTTATATTGTCCGAACCAAGCACGCCGAATTTATTAATAACATGGGCGCGTAAATCTGGTTTCATATTTTTGAAAGCCCAGAGACTATCCCTATTCTCCTTTACACTCGAAAGAACTTTTGCATACGCAGTAAAATCTATACTATTGCTATGCTTAATCTCCGACTCCAAAATTTCCAGCGCGTACAATGTATCTTGCAAGTTCTGAATATTTGCCGCTATTGTTTCCTTTTGTCCCTCCAAGATTCTCAAAACCGCACTTGGTTCGTCTAGCGATACCATACGCTCTTTGATTTCAGTCAAGGATAACCCCAACTCTTTCAAGCCTTTAATCTGATGCAAAATAACCAGTTCCTTGCTAGTATAAAGCCGATTACCGCCCTCGCTATGCGACGCAGGTTTAAGCAACCCTGATTTATCATAAAACTGCACAGTACGTACAGAAACGCCCGCTTCACGCGCCAACTCACCAACAGACATATATTTTTCCATCTCGCGACCCCTAACTTTTTCTTGATGATTGTAATATAACGTATTACGTTACGTCATATGCAAGAGTTTTTTTTGCAAAGTTGCGCTATCGTTAAAAAATAGATTATAATGAAAATCAAATACATAAGGAGGCACAAAAATGATAAATTTCAAACTACCCAAGCTAGTAATCTTCGACATGGACGGAACCATGTTGGACACAGAACCAACTTCCCTAGCGGCAATGATTCGCGCAGGAAAGGAAATGGGCTATGAAATCACGCAAGAAGTAGGCGAGTCGCTAATGGGAAAAAGTATCGTATGGTGTAAGCGGATTCTGCGCGAGCAATACGGCGAAGGATTTGACATTGAAAAAGCCCTGCGACTGCACAAAGTCTACACGCGAGCATTTTATGAAAAAAACGGAATACCCACCAAAGCAGGACTATACCCCATGTTGGACAAGTTGGAATCGCTGGGCATAAAAAAATGCGTAGCCACATCAACAGCAAAGGAATCGGCTATGCGAAAGCTGGAAAGCGTGAACATAGCGCATCGTTTTGAAGTAATTATCGGCGGTGACGAAGTAAAAAATGGCAAACCAGCCCCCGACATATTTCTAAAAGCGGCAGAAAGCTGCAACACAGCCCCAGAAGACTGCGTAATACTAGAAGACACCGAAGCGGGAGCATTAGGCGCGACAGCCGCAGGAATCCGATTAATCTTAATCCCCGACATAGCCCCCTTAAATGAAGAAATCCGCGCAAAGGCGTTCGCCCTATGCACGGATTTGAATGAAGTTGCAGAAATGTTTATCTAATACAACGGCACAAGCGGCATAACAAAAGTAGCAATAGCCACAGAATGCAAAATAGAAGCGGCATTAACAAACAGATGAAAAACCGAGTGCATATATTTCTTTTTCTTACCAACGGCGTAGAAAATTACGCCAACGGTATAAAGCACACCGCCAATCAGAATCAGTATAAAAAATGGAGCGGTGTATACATACACAAGTTGCTGAATGCGGAAAATAGCAATCCAACCCATGCCAAGGTAACATATTAGGGAAAAGTACCTAAACTTTTTTCGGTCAATGGCGGTTAGGGTTATGCCAATGATGGCAAGCCCCCAAAGGATTCCAAACATAATCCAAGCGTCAACGGTGTGAATCCTACGAAATTCTGATAGCAAAATCGGCGTATAAGTCCCCGCAATCAGCAGATAAATGGTACAATGGTCTAGTATGCGGAAAATTTTCTTGGGCATACCAATTCCAAGCCCGTGATAAATACTGGACGTTGTGAACAGCAAAATCACAGTAAAGCCGTAAATCATGCCGCTAACAATTCCCATCACATTATGATGATACGCCGCAATGATTACGCAAAACAACAACGCGACTAATCCAAGCCCTCCGCCAACGATATGCGTTATCATATTAAATCGTTCTTCACCTATTGTGTAGTTTGGCAAGTCCAATTTTATTCTTGATGATTTAGTTAAACTCATTTGTTACGCCTCCTAAGCCCAATTTCAAATGAAATCGCTTTATCTTACATACTTTACCTATTGTAACCAATCTACACCCATAGGGCAAGAAAATGTCACAAATTAAATCGCTGGATTGTTATACAGGTGTTCAAACGTTTGAAACAAAACAAAACGGGGTGAGAATTTAGTGCGGCACGAACTGGAAAGTCTAATAGACCAATACAGCGAAAAACTTCTGCGGTACGCAACATCAATATTGTACAATCACCAAGACGCGGAAGACGTGGTGCAAGATGTGTTTATGGCCGCGCACCAAAAAAGCGCGGAAACAACAGACAACATCTCTGCATGGCTGTACAAGGTCACATACAACAAAAGCATAAACAAGCTTAATCGGCGGAAATTCTTATTTTTCGGGGATATTCCCGAAAACACAGTTGCGAGTTCTGCACGAACGGGTTTGAGCGAAGAAATGCATTACGCGCTAAGTTTGCTAAAACCCCACGACAGAGCCTTAATTTACTCGCGAATCGTAGAGGGCTACAACTACGACGAATTATCCCTACAAATGGGAACATCAGCCGCGGCCTTACGCAAGCGATACGAGCGAGCAAAAAAGAAGCTGTCGGACTATTTTGAAAATTCCGACAATCGCGAACAATTCGCAAAAACAGAAGGGAGCAGAACGTGAACAATTTTGACTCTTTCGACTCTTTCGACTCTTTTGACAAACTAGAACAGCGTATTCACGATACGCTCACCGAAATAGAAGTAGACACCCAAGGATTTAAGGAGCGATTCAGCATGAACAACATGGATAAAAAACAAAAAAAACCATATCGCAGATTTGCAATGGCGGCGGCGGCACTTTTGGTGTTTGTGGCAATATCGGCAACAGCATACGCCGCAGGCGGTGGGCTAGAGCAATTTCTATCGCGATTCAACCCAGCGTTTGGCGACTTGGCAGTTCAGCCATTAGAAGCCGTATACGCAGAAGACCAAGGCATTCGCTTTGAGGTAATCGGCGCACAGCAAATAGGCAGTTTCATTCTTATGTACATGACCATGCAGGATATGACAGGCGAAAACCGCCTAAACCGTGACACATGGCCAGACTTTGAAGTATTTACAGATGGCAACCCAGTAGGCGGAGCAGGAAGCACCCGCAGGTTGCACTTCGATAGCAATGAAAATCGCATATACTTTGAAAAGCTAATCACAGGAGAACTGGGCATTCCCCGCGCCGAAGTTTTGGAAATAGGGGCAACGTCGGTTTTGTACACAGGATTCGGGCTTGACGTATCTCGTCCTCATCAGCCAACAGCAACTATAACAGAGGAAATCCAAACCGCAGAACCAACACCACAAGCAGGGCAAATGATGCATCATATACGCGGCGAATGGCGAATATCGCTTAACCTAGGCGAAGACATGCACACTGTACTAACATGGACAGATTTGCAGGTAGGAGATTTTTATATTGATTACATGTCCCTAACCCCACTAGGGCTTAGATTTGCGGGACACGGATATAATTTCTTACCATACGTTGACCGTCCCACCGTAGAAATTGAATTAGAAAACCGCCGCCGCAACCTAAGATTTAGAGGACGTTCAGGGGGATTGGGTTACGATTCATTCGAGTTCACCTTCTTCGCCGAGCGCGCCCCCATTGACGTAGATGCTGTAACAGCCGTAATCATTGACGGTGTGAGAATTACTCCACTCCCCTAAAGAAATGCCCAAAGGTGTAATTCTTGTTTTCACCCTTGTAATTTTCCGCCGAGCCGTGTAAATGCTTCTGGTATCGTAGTATTGTGTCCGTAATGGCTTCGTCGGTTTCATCTGTAAACAAAAGGCGCAGGTATTCTATACCTGTGTCTTTTATTTCTTTGAAACGAGCGGCAGTGTCTAGGGTTTTGCTGTTTAGAATATGTGTTATGCAGTTTTCGCAATCTGTGATTACTGGGAATTTAATATCTTTTCTATCCAGCAAAACGTAATCTGCTCGCGAAAATCTTTCACTGCAAAACTTGCCGTTCTTATCCGCGCCATACAAACCCACAGGACAATTATGCGTAGACATCAAAATTTGCCGTCCATACACAATAATTTCGCAATTTTCCGAAGGCATACGCTTTAATTGCTTCGCGGTAAGTTCTTGCGAAAGCGTAACCCCAGCATCACCAAATGCCCTAGCCGAAGAATTGTTGAAAACATTAAAATTATAGTCCAGCATAATTTTCTTTTTCGTTTTGAGAAAATCCCGTAAAATGTTCAACTGCCCATAAGTCGCCACTAAATACCCATCAAAATTTGCGTCTTCCAGTTCCCGCACGCGGGTTTTGAGGGCTTCTTCATCAGCATTGCGGCTAACTGACGGCATTGCTAAAAAAATCTCTGCACGAGATTCTGGTAGCTTGTCTAGGATTTCTGTAGTGACTTGTTTCATATCTACATACACGCGAGATATATCATGCTCAAGAACCGCGTTTAAATGGCGTATGTCCATAATTTGCACAGTAAGCTTTTGCGCTTGTGCAGACGCGATAGACTGCTTGGGAATTATCAAGTCTTCTGGCGCAAGTCGTGTTTTTGACGTGAGAATCATTTCTTCCAAGCTTTTAACAACGTCCCGCCGAACTTCATTCAACGCAAGCTTGCTTACGAAAATATTCTCATCCACATTCACGTTTTCAAACGTAATCGCGAAGGGCGAGTTGCCCATCTTTGACAATTGCGCGATTAATTCATCTTTGCCAAGCGGAGCGTTTTTTGCTTCTTCCACTACGCTCTGGCTACACGCTTCCACAATTATCTTACTGGCTTCGAGACGCGCATGTAGCTTAGAATGCATGTCCTCGGCGAAAAGCGGCTGTGCCGCTGCCGCTAACTTTACGGGCTTGCCTAGTTTTGCCTCTACGCTTCCGATAATTGAAGTCTTTGGTGTGTCGGCGGAGAGGGCTTTTTTTGTTTCGTCGATTAGCCTTTTGTCGTAGGACTTGTAAACGTCGTTGCCTACTTCGATATTGCCTTCTATTGAAATTACGGCTGTATCATTTGGCTTCATCAACTTGGAAATGCCCGTGCCAACATTCGCGCCTTTGTTTGTCCATATTTCTATGCCATCACCTGCTAACATTTCCTTCGCGAATCTTATTGAACATTTTCCCTTTTTGTATTTTGTAACTGTACCACAAAATACCCCCGTGCTTTTGGGAGTTTCGGTACTCATCATGGTCGCGCCGCCATACGTTTTAAAATAACCCGTAGAAAAACTTCCGCCACGATTAAAAACCTGCGTAACATCATTAATAACACGCTTGTCTATTTTTGCGTGGTCTAGCTGGTCGCGGTATGCCTTGGTTACTACATGCACGTACTCGGGGCTTTTCATGCGGCCTTCTATTTTTAATGCGGTTACACCTGTTTTTGTTATTTCGTCAAGCATATCCAAAGTCATCATGTCTTTTGTGCTTAGTAGATGCCCGCTTTTGATAACTTCGCCGTCTTCCAAGAAATCGTAAACCAATCGGCAAGGCTGTGCGCACTTCCCACGATTACCACTTCGACCGCCAACCATTCCCGACAAAAGACACTGCCCAGAATACGATACACAAAGCGCGCCGTGTACAAACACTTCCGTTTCAACATCTTTGTGCGCCTGCGTAATCTGCGAAATTTCCGCCAACGAAAGTTCGCGACTTAACACAACCCTAGAGAACCCAGCCTTAGCCATAAAGCCAACGCCCTCCGCGCTATGAACCGTCATTTGAGTACTAGCATGTAATCTAATATCGGGAAGATTATTTTTAATCAACTCCGCAAGCCCAATGTCTTGCAGAATAAACGCAGATACTCCCATTCTGTAAACCTCTCTTGCGAATGAAAGCACCTGCGGCAATTCCTCGTTGCTATACAAAGTGTTTAGCGTGACATATATTTTCACGCCTCGTAACGCAGCGTAATCCGTTAAATTTTCGATTTCTTCTTCCGTAAAATTTTTTGCAAAACCACGCGCACTATAGCTTTTTCCACCCAAATAAATAGCGTCTGCCCCTGCGTTTATTGCGGCTTTCGCGCTATCCATATCTCCTGCGGGTGATAATAACTCCGTCATGCTTTAACAGCTTCTAAAATTAATCGTCCCATTTCCTTTGTGCCAACAAGACGCATTCCGTCAGACATAATATCGCCTGTACGAACGCCACTTTCCAGCACTTTCGCGACTGCGTTTTCAATTGCTTTAGCTTCTGCATCTAGGTTAAAGGTATACTGCAACATCATAGCGGCAGACAAAATTGTAGCAATTGGGTTTGCCTTGTCTTGCCCCGCAATATCGGGCGCAGAACCGTGAATAGGCTCATACATACCAAAGCCGTCCTTGTTCAAACTGGCAGAAGGCAACATTCCAATCGAACCAGTAATCTGGCTTGCTTCGTCCGAAAGAATATCCCCAAACATATTTGTAGTCACCATAACATCATAAGAACTAGGGTCGCGAATAATCTGCATAGCCGCATTATCAATGTAAAGATGGTCTAGCGCGACGTCAGGGTAATCTTTTGCAACCTCCAAAATCACCTCGCGCCAAAGCCGCGAAGATTCCAAAACATTAGCCTTATCAACATTGGTTAGCTTTTTCTTACGCTTACGCGCCATCTCAAACGCGGAAATTGCAATGCGCCTAACCTCTTCTGTTGCATACATTTCCGTGTCCCAAGCGGCAAGTCCCAATTCTGTTTCCTTACGCCCACGGTCGCCAAAATACATACCGCCCGTAAGCTCCCGAACAATCATAATATCAATACCACCAGCCGCAATATCGGCACGAAGCGGGCAAGCGTCCTTCAAAGCATCATGCAGAACCGCAGGGCGCAAATTAGCATAAAGCCCCAACGCACTACGAAGCCCCAACAACGCACGTTCTGGACGCATGTTTCCAGGCAGAACATCCCATTTCCACCCACCAACAGCCCCTAAAAGAACCGCATCACTCTTTTTGCAAACCGCTACAGTTTCATCAGGCAACGGAACTCCCGTTTCATCAATAGCAATGCCACCCGCTAAGACTTCCGTAAACTCAAACGTATGCCCAAAAAGCTCTCCAATTTTCTCCAGAACTTTCACAGTTTCTACAACAATTTCAGGCCCAATACCATCACCCGAAATTGTTGCTATTTTATAATTTGCCATGTCAAAACTCCTTATGGTTTTTTCAACTCGCTTTTTAAATCTGCTATCATCTGTTCGATACTATCCAACAATTTTGAACATTGCACTTATAGGAAAAATTTCGCTCTCATCTCTTGATGATGAACTATCCTCAATGAACAAAATCATCACCAGCCGATACATTCCGACTGATAATGGATGCCAATACCGCAACCTAACGCTAATCTCAACCTCTTGCCCATAGTAGAGTTTTACCGTATCGGTAACACTATCGGCAAACAATCCGCCTTGCCATTGTCCTCCACTTGGGGCTATGCTATTGACTGGTATCTCATACCAATATCCGTCTATGTATTTCTCCAGCCTTTGCAACCAGCCAAGAGAAATAATAGTTTCGGATTGGTTTGTAACAACGCCCCGCAAAATATCTTCTGCGTAATCATAATCTACAAATGCCAGAAAGTTTTCTTCTGCAAAGCTAGAACTCTGATTTGTTATTTCAAAATTTTCACTTAGAAGATACTGACAACTGAAATCTGAATAAAGCGAAACTTTAACAAGTATTCGATACAAACCAGCTATTGGCCGCCAATAATTCAAGTCTACTGGCAGAAATGCCGTAGATTCACCCGCGCCAATCGGAAGCGTTGCAATAGATTGCGGTCGTCTTGAAGCGGGGGCAACCCAAAAATATGGAACTTCATACCAGTTATCCCCAATGCTTTTCTCTAAAATCACATTAGGCGGTCGCAAAAAGAATGGGCGATACAGTGTACTGCGTGTAGCATTGTCAATCTGTAGCGAAAGAAGATTGCTTTGTGATAAATTCACATTGCTTAGGTATGCCCCCTCAAGTGAGTTAAGCTGTTCGTCATTAAGGGATGTTCGATTCCAATAAGATTGGTCAATTTGCCGTTGGGTCAAAATAGGGTTCATATTTTCTAGCGAAATTGCGAACACTCTATTTTCGCGTTCTGGCATATCCTCATACAAACCATTTTCAGTATGCCCACAAGAGACAAAAAGAAAGCAAGTCACCCCAAATATTACTGCTATTAGCGTTATCTTGCAATTATCCATCATCACCCCATTCCTTTTGCCTCTACGCGCTTAACTTCTTCTTAGTTCGTTCAACCAAACCGCCCGCTGACATTATTTCTTGCATGAACTCTGGGAATGGTTCGGCTTTGTATGTCTCGTTTGTGCTTAGGTTGGTTATTGTGCCTGATGTGAAGTCGATTTCTACTTGGTCGCCTGCGTTTATTGCCTTTGCGGCTTGCGGGCATTCCAGTATGGGAAGCCCAATGTTGATTGCATTGCGATAGAAAATACGTGCGAAAGTTTCGGCAATTACGCAGGAAATCCCAGATGCTTTGATTGCAATTGGCGCATGTTCACGAGACGAACCGCAACCGAAATTTTTGTTGGCAACCATGATGTCCCCTTGCTTTACGCGTTGTGGGAAGGTTGCGTCAATGTCTTCCATGCAGTGGGACGCGAGACTTGCGGGGTTTGAATCGTTAAGATACCGCGCTGGGATAATAACATCTGTGTCCACATTGTCGCCATATTTAAAAACAGAACCTTTAGCTTTCATCAAAATCCTCCTAAAGTTATACTTTTTTATTACCTAGGAAACTGCTTATGGCTTCGAGACGTATGTGTTAGCAGCCAATGCAGGTCGTCGGCGAAATGCGGCTATGCCGCCGCCATGATTAGAATAATAGTCGCGATAGCCAGAACCGTAATAACACTAAAGCAACCACTTTTCGCGGGTATCCACTGGGCTTTTTCCCCAGGTCTTGCGCCGCGAAGTTGATTCATTCCTAATTTTTCAACATCGCCGTCGTCGTAATTCATTATTAAGGGCTGTTGGCTTGATAACTTACCCTTGAAAAAGCCGCCTCTTAGATGCCAGTTTCCCTCAAATGCGAAGGTGTCAAACGCTTCTTGTAATGTCACAACATGCTCTTTTTTCACTACGTCAGTCTCGCCGTCCAAAAATAATGCTTGCACATGATGTTCATGAATTTCGCCAATGTTGGCGGGGTAGTAATATCCATCATGCGGCCAACGAGCAAAAACTATATCATTTGGCATATCCTTCGCGCCCAAGGACAAATTCACTTCTTGATGCAATTTTTTTGAAGCCCCGCAATATACACAAGTAGCAATATTAGAACCGTGAGTAACTTCAAGATTTGCGCCGCATCGTTCACATTGTAAGATGGTCAATTAAAACACTCCTAAATTTTATCGGGGTCTGTGATGTAGCCTGTGAGTGCCGAAGCCGCCGCAACCGCTGGACTAGACAGGTAAACTTCGGATTCGGGATGCCCCATACGCCCTACGAAGTTTCGATTGGTGGTAGCAAGAGCGCGTTCGCCCTTAGCCAAAATTCCCATATGCCCGCCAAGACAAGGCCCGCATGTAGCAGGACTAACAACCGCCCCAGCTTTTATGAAATCTTGCATAAGCCCTTCTTCAATCATTTGAAGGGAAATATTCTGTGTGCCTGGGAAAATAAGCACACGTAAATTTTTCGCAACCCTGCGCCCACGCAGAATTGACGCGGCAATTCGCATATCTTCCATACGTCCGTTTGTGCAACTTCCTATTACAACTTGGTCAAGTTTTACTTTGCCCACTTCTGGGTCGTCAATGGTTTTTGTGTTTTCTGGCAAATGCGGGAAAGCTACCGTTGGACGAAGAGTAGCAAGGTCGATTGTGTATACCGCTTCGTATTCTGCGTCTGCGTCTGCTGTGTATTCCACGCCCTGTCTTGATGCGTGAGCGGCAATATATTCGCGGGTTTTTTCGTCTACTGGGAAAATCCCGTTTTTCGCGCCAGCTTCGATAGCCATATTCGCAATGGAAAAACGGTCGTCCATGGAAAGATACTGCAAGCCATCACCCGAATACTCCATAGACTTATAAAGCGCGCCGTCCACGCCTATCATACCAATGATATGCAAAATAATATCCTTGCCCGAAACCCATTTTGCAGGCTTGCCAACCAACTCAAACTTGAGCGCAGGCGGAACTTTAAACCAAGTCCCACCAATAGCCATAGCGCAGGCCATATCGGTGCTACCAACACCCGTGGAAAACGCACCAAGCGCGCCATAAGTGCAAGTATGGCTATCCGCGCCGATAATAGCATCACCAGCCACAGCCAAACCTTTTTCGGGAATCAAACAATGCTCGATTCCCATTTCGCCTACTTCAAAGTAATTTTCAACTTCGTATTTCAGCGCGAACTCACGAACCTGCTTGCAATGCTCCGCCGAAAGAATATCCTTGTTAGGCGTAAAGTGGTCGGGAACAATAGCAATCTTCGACTTATCGAAAACTTTATCAACCCCAATTTTCTCAAACTCCTTGATTGCAACAGGTGTTGTAACATCATTTCCAAGCACCAAATCAAGTTTGGCTTCAATCAATTGCCCCGCCGTAACACTAGGCAAGCCCGCATGTGCGGCAAGAATCTTTTGGGTCATAGTCATACCCATAAGCGACACCCCTTTTGAAATTTTATCATCGTAACATTAATAATTATATCATACTTTTTCCTATAAAACAGTGACATATCAGCCCCGCAACAATCCTGCAAATTTGCACTATTTTCGTGAGGCTGATATGTCACTGTTTAAGCGGAAAAAGTATCAAATGTTAAAAAAAATACCACCTTTCTCATATTTAAGCGTGTAAAATCGCTTAATGAGAATAGGTGGCAGCGGCACAGCCGCATTTCGCCGTCAACCTGCATTGGTTGCTAACACATACGTCTCGAAGCCGTAAGCAGAATAAAAAAGTGGCAATACGCTCTAGTATTCTTTACGGTCGAAGATTAAACTTCCTGCTGTGAAAAATACAATACCATATCCGCCAACGATTGCGAGCATGTGAAGGATTCGCGAAGCATTGGGAAGTACACCAATCCAAAGACGATACCAGCCCAAGTACGACGTAAACAGCATATCGAATAGGGACGGGAATAGAAACGGCAAAACATTAAGCGTGGCGTAGATTACGATTAGCAGAAGCATAGTCAAAGTGCTGCTTTTGCCAAAAAGCGCGACCAATGCGGCGAAGGTCGCCAGTACCGCCAGCGGAAAAAGCGTAATTACATAAGCAACTAGCGCGTTAAAAATTCCACTAAATCCGATGCCGCTACCTGTTGCTAAATTAACTAATGTGCTTAGTACAAAAATGCATCCCAGATAAACTGCGGCATAGGAAACAATTGCAAGCAGTTTTGCGGTGTAAAGTTTCCAGCGTTCTACTGGACGGCAAATCATTGCTTTCATTGTGCTATCGGAAGATTCTGCTGTAATTAAATCTGCCGCGCCCATGAATACCAGCAACGGGATAATCACCTGCGAAAAAAGCGGCAAAACACCTATTGGCGAAGGTGTTATGTTAAACGCGAATCCGCTTAAATGCCCCAAAAGCCCCGAAGCCACTGCCCCTGCACTCACAAACAAAACACAAATAATAGCCCCGATAATTAGAAAGACTATGTACTTTTTTCGCAAAAGTAATTTGTCTGTCTCGTTGTGATACGCTGCTTTTAATGCCGTCATGCGGATTCACCTGCCCTCTGTCTTTGCTCGTTTACTTTGAATAGAAAATAGTCTTCCAAGCTACCGTGTTGCTCTAAAATTTCGTTCATGCTTAGAAGACCCAGAAGCCGCCCACCGTGCATAACTGCCGCCTTTGTTGCCACTTGCTGAATTTCATTCGCCAGATGCGAGGAAATTAACACTGCCGCGCCACTTTCGGCGGCTTGGCGAACGGTATCGCGTACATACACCATGCCCTCAATATCCAGCCCATTTGATGGTTCGTCTAGGATTAGCAGACTTGGTTTCGATAGCAACGCACCCGCAAGCCCTACACGCTGGCGCATTCCTAGGCTTAGCACGCCTATTTTATCGTTCTTGTACTTGTCCATTTCTACCATGCGAAGGACTTCATCTACTCGGGATTCATCTACTTCGTCGTAGAATCTCGCCGCCATTTGTAGATTTTTTAACACTGTTGTGTGTGCGTATAGCGCGGGGGATTCTATTAGGCAACCTACATGCCCCATTGCTTTTTCGTGTTGGTCTACTGCGTCTATGCCGCATACATGTATGCTTCCGCTGGTTATGCCTATTAGCCCTGCTATTGCCTTCATTGTTGTGGTCTTGCCAGAGCCGTTTGGCCCTAACAGCCCCAGTACCTCGCCCGACGCAAGGGCGAAAGAAATATCTTCCGCCCCACGTCCGTTCTTATATAGTTTTGTCACGTTTTTAAGTTCAAGCACCATGCAAAATCACCGTCCAGCCCTTGTGTCGCGAATGCTATCCACGTCAATATAGCCGTTTTCGTCAAGCGAGAAGAATACTGACATATTTCTGCGTCCAAAGTTTTCATACATAAAATCTCGCATGAAAACGTCCGTCAAGTTGGGGATAGGGCTTTGCGGATTACTTGTGCCAACCTCCGAAATATAGATGCCCATTTCCAAATCAACTGCGTGAGTATGTCCCAACATGTTCACAATATCGGCTTCAAACCTAAACCAAAAGTAAGTGAGATTTCCCGCAGAATCCACAACCGCTTCAATGGAAACGCGGTTAATATCCATGCTACGAAGGGGAATATCCAAAACCGTATGATGCTCCTGCACCACAAAAGTTCTTCCCCAACCTGTATAGTTGCTCTCAATCTGTATATCAATCAATAACCGTAGAAGCTCTGGAATCTGATGCCCAGCAATCGTGCCACTTATGCGCTGTGTGCCGTCGCTTTGCGAGGTCATACTCAAGTGATTACGCATATCGCCTACCAACATGTCAATTCCAAGTTCAAACAGACGCATGGCGTTAGAATCCCGTTGAATATTCTCCAACTCGCTAAATCCCATAGTTGTAGCTGATGCTAACGTAGGCTGGAGGAAGAAATTATTGGGCCCATACGTCTCGGCGCGATACACAATTCGCCCGTCGGTGATGTCTGTTGTTTCGTGATTACGACTGGTGCGTACTCTTAACCCATGTGTTTCATAGTTCATGTTCATGAATGTGCTTGCTATACCTGTTGCGTCTACTTCATATATATATTGCTGATAAAACCTAGCGTTGCTATTAACGCTTTCATGGATTGTTGCTTGTTCCATAACTTCGCCGTCGATACGTATAATACCTTCGCCGTTTATGGTGAAATCATCGTAGAACAACGCGTCAAATACCGCGCTTTTTAAAACCTCATAAGGTGAACCATTTATTGCCGATACCATCAACACGCCCGACAGCATCATTCCTGCAACTACGAGGCATATTACCCGTATTGATAACTTCTTTTTCATTTTTGCCCTCCTCGGTTAGTTTAATTAAGGTCTTCCAAAAAATGAATGCATTACAATGCTATCCATGTCAACATTGCCATAGTCGTCTAGCGTGAATGTCGCGTATGACGCGCTATCCAATCTAAAAACTTCCTCCAGATTAGGAATTGGACTTTGCGGCGCACTTGTACCTATTTCGGAAAGATGCGTAACAATTTCTACATCAAAGATATTTGTTTCGCCAAAAATATTTGTTACGGCGGCATTTGCCCCAACGCGCAAGTATATTAAATAACCAGCGGCATTTATATCCGCATAGCCATAGATGCGGTTGATTGTCACACTCTGCATTGGTACATGAACTGTCGTTTGACCCTCGCGTAATACGAACCATTCTGCGCGTGCCGCGTCTTGCTCTACCATTATGTCTATTAGCAATTGCGCCATTTCGGGTAGTTGATTCCCTGTTATTGCTCCGCTTACGCGACGCGTTCCGTCGCTTTGGGTTGTCATGCTCATGTGGTGTCGTAAATCGCCAACCACCATGTCCAGCCCCAATTCAATCAATCGCATTTGGTGAGAATCACGCTCTGGTATAACATTCCTGTTATTCCCCATTGTGGTTGGGTTAAACTCATTTCGCGTATGCTTATAAATTTGAAATCTTTGTGGGTCGCCAGTATAACGAGTGTTACTATGCATACGCAGTTCTTCCGTAGAAAACATCATGTGGCTTCGCCCGTCATGATTTTCAAAGATAGACAAGATAGTTGTATCACTGGTGCTGAAATGTTGCCGCTGGTAGTGATGTATTTCGCCGTTTACACGCACAGTAATCGTTGAGTCAGTTGTAAGATTCTCGTAGAAAAATGCGTCAAACAACGCGTTTTTCAAAACTTCATACGGTGAACCATTTATTGCCGATACCATCAGCACGCCCGACAGCATCATTCCTGCTACTACAAGGCAAATCACTCGTAGTGATAACTTCTTTTTCATTTACACCCTCCTATGATTCAAGATGCATCCCGCAAACTACTGCTAGTATGCTTCGATGTCCAAAAAATCCAATGCTATCCATGTCAATATTGCCGTAGTCGTCCAACATAAACTGGATTGTGCTATACCTTATGCCAAAATTACTGTCCAAAAAATCTGGCGTAAAAGTTTCCAGTAAGTTGGGGATTGGGTTTTGTGGATTACTTGTGCCAAGTTCTGTAAAATGGAAAATTTGCTCTACATTAATTTCGTGGCTACTGCCAAACATATTAACAACATCAGCATTCATGCCCATACGAATATATGTGAGATTTCCTGTAGAATCCACAATAGCCTCTGTATACAGGCGGGTTATTTCCAAACTGCGTATCGGAATATCCACGGGAATATGGTAATCCTGCAACACGAAATTACTTGCCCTTGCGTAATCTGCTTCAACTCTCATATCCACAAGAACACGCCCAATTTCGGGTAGTTGATTCCCCGTGATTGCTGCATAGAATTTTCGTGTGCCGTCGCTTTGCGTGGTCATGTTTACGTTGTTTCGCAAATCGCTAACAAGAAGGTCTAACGCGAGTTCCTTAATTCGCGTTTCGGCAGAATATCTATCGCCGCCCAAATTAAGCGTGTGCGGAATAAAAGCCCGCCCAGCCGTAACAACCCAATGCTGACTATATGGGCTTACACTTAAACGATACACCGCACGCCCGCAAGGACTAGGCACACATGTCATCAAAGACACTTCGCTTGTGCGAAACGACAGTATTCTGTCATGCCTATGCGTGTACGCCACAGACATTCTATTAGGCGAATCCACAAATAAACTACGGTTATTGCCAACACTTTCATGCCGCAAACCATGCGCGACAACTTCGCCATCAAAGCGCAGAATGAACTCGCTGTCTAGGGTGAAGTTATCGTAAAACATAGCGTCAAACACCACGTTTTTAAAAGCCTCATATGGCGAGCCATTCACCGCCGACACCGCCAACGCCCCAAACAAGAGCATTCCAGCGATTGCAAGGCATAATACACGAACGGATAGTTTCCGTTTTTTTCCGTCTACCATCTCCGTAGTTCGCTTGAATAGCGACTTGGGCGAATGCTTTCCATATTAACATTACCATTTTCGTCCGTCACAAAAATCAACGAAGAACCGCGTGCAAGATTAGGAAACATTTCAGCTACAAACGCTGGAGTGAATATTTCCTCTAGCCCAGCGATTGGGCTTTGCGGATTACTTGTGCCGATGTCTGTAAATTGCAAACTCATTTCAAATTCAACATTGTGGAACCTACCAAACATATCCTCAATGGTCACGGTAGCGCGACCGCTTAAATACGTTAGATTGTTGGACGAATCTACATGCGCCGTTCCTTCTAATCGGTTTATTACTAAACTGCGCATTGGAATATCAAGCACCGCGCTGTTTGGAAGGTCAGCCACATCAGACGCACTCATGTTTTGCCATGGGAAACGATGTGCGCTACGTCCGTATTCTTCTTCTATTGCTATGTCAGTCAATAGCTGTATTATTTCGGGCAGTTGATTCCCAGAAATTGCGCCAGTTATGCGGCGTGTGCCGTCGCTTTGTGTACTCATGCTCATGTGATGCCGTAAATCGCCAATTACCATGTCCATTCCAAGTTCCATTAGGCGCATGTAATTGGAGTTGTGTAAGTCTGCGTCCATTCCGCTCCATGTGTCACGCTGGAAGCCTCTTGTATTCATGTGTAACCAATACATGTTGTACCCGCTGGAGGTAGTTCTAACATCTCTGCGAACATTAAATGTATCGTTTGAAAATCTTATGGTGTTCCCAGTAGGTGATATGGCGAAGTGACTGCTGTCGCCGTGGCTTTCATGAATGATTTCATGCTCTACGACTTCACCATTCACACGCATTATAAATTCCCCGTCTAGGGTAAAGTTGTCATAAAACAATGCGTTAAATCCCGCGTTCTTTAACACCTCATACGGCGAACCATTAACCGCCGATACCATCAACGCTCCAGACAACATCAGGCCTGCCACTACCAAACACAACACTCGAATTGATAACTTCTTCTTCATAAAAATAACTCCCCTTCTTTTTGTTAGGAACTGGCAAGTTATTTCTTGACAGTTCCTTAGTTTGCGCATACATATTACACTATTCATCGCGAATATATATTACACTCTTTTAAATATTCCCATTTTTTACAAGCAAAAAACACAGCGCGAGTAGTTGCCCCGTTAAAATTTTTTACAAATTTTCGTAATTTTCGTAAAATCCCCACATAAGTACACTGCTCGCAAGAATATCCGCCCCTTTCCATAGAATTGTACCTTGACAAAACACTATTGTCAATTTCGCAGAACTTTGCCTTATAGTATAAATACCTTCAATGTAAATGTCAATAACGATTTATCGAAATGCAGTAAATTAATATCGCGCCGCACGCACTTAGATAACCACTACAAACGTGAAATTCTGGTATAATACATCACAGGTGATAAAATGATTATAAGCGCGAGCAGAAGAACCGATATTCCCGCGTATTACGCCGATTGGTTTTGCAATCGAATAAAGGCGGGTTATGTTTTAGTGCGCAACCCTATGAATTTTCGGCAGGTTAGTCGAATTACGCTTTCGGCGGAAGAGATTGACGCGATTGTTTTTTGGACGAAAAACCCCCAGCCACTTATAGAGCGGTTAGGGGAATTATCGCAGTATATGTATTACTTTCAATTTACGCTTACGCCTTATGGCAGGGATATTGAACCAAATCTTCCGCAAAAGCCCCAAGTATTGCAAACATTTAAGCGGCTTGCAGAGGAAATCGGCCCAGAGAGGGTATTATGGCGATACGACCCCATTTTGTTGAATGAAAAATATTCGCAAGAGTATCACATTCACGCGTTCGGAAAAATAGCGGAAGAACTACGCAACCACACCAAAAAGGTAACAATAAGCTTCATAGATGCAAATTATCGCGGCGTAAAAAGCAACATAAAAACCCTTGCACTACAAGATTTTCCGCAAGAAAACAAACTTAAACTAAGCGCGCAACTTGCAAAAATCGCGCATGAAAACAAATTAGAAATCTCCGCCTGCGCGGAGGAAATGGATTTGCAACCCCTAGGAATAACCCGCGCAAGATGCATAGACGACAGGCTTCTATCAAAATTACTAAACCAGCAAATGCCCACCAACAAAGACAAAAACCAGCGGCAAGAATGCGGCTGCATAACCGCCGCAGACATAGGCGCATACAACACCTGTCGCACAAATTGCCGATACTGCTACGCTAATTACAACAGCAGCGCAATTGATGGAAACATCAACAACCCCGAATCGCCACTTTTAATAGGCGATATAAACGAAGACGATAAAATCAGCGAACGCAGAAAAAGATAGTGGTGACACGCCATAATTATTTTATACGTAATGCTCTTGCACGATTGGGATTCAAAAATCACCCAATATAGCAAACGCACCTCGAAACCGCGTTTGCTATAAGGGGATAAGTGCTAGGAATCTTCCTGTGTGGGAGTTTTGGCATTTTGCTACTTCTTCTGGAGTGCCGTGGGCTACTATTTCGCCGCCGTTGTCGCCACCGTCGGGGCCTAGGTCTATAATGTAGTCGGCAGATTTTATTACGTCTAGGTTGTGTTCGATTACTAGAACGGTGTGACCAGAGTCTACCAGCTTGTTTATGCTTACCAGCAGTTTTTCTATGTCGGCTATGTGTAGGCCTGTTGTTGGTTCGTCTAAGATGTATAAGTTGTGACTGCCGCGTTTTATTTTGGCTAGTTCCCACGCTAGTTTTACGCGCTGGGCTTCGCCGCCCGATAGGGTTGTGGAACTTTGCCCTAGTGTCATGTAGCCCAGACCTAGGTCGTCCATTATGCTTAGTTTGTGGCTGATGTATTTATGTTCTTTGAAGAACTCGCGAGCTTCTTCAACGGTTAGGTTTAGGATTTCGCCTATGCTTTTTTTATTCCATTTGACCTCCAGCCCTTCTTCGGAGAATCTCGCGCCTTTACATACTGGGCAGGTCATTTCTATATCTGCCATAAATTGTAGGCTGGTGGTTATTATGCCGTCACCTGTGCAGTGTTCGCAACGTGTGCCGTTTGCGTGGGTTAGGCTGAAGTCGATTGCCTCGTAACCCTTGGCAATTGCGTCTTCTGTTGCGGCGAATAGTTTTCTTATTTGGTCGAAAATGCCTACGTAGGTTGCTGGATTGGATTTGCTGTTGCGTCCTATTGCGGATTGGTCTATGTTGATTACATGGGTGATTTCGTCGTAGCCTAATAACATATCGTGTTCGCCTGCGACTATGCGGGCTTGACGCTTTAGAATATCTATCTGCTTGGCTAAAGTTTCATAGATTAACGTGGATTTACCCGAACCACTTACCCCCGTTATGCACAGGAAAACACCCAGCGGAATGTCCACCGTGACATTTTTTAGATTGTTTTCGCGTGCGCCCATTATTGTAATCATTTTGTCTGTTGCATGACGGCGGCGTTTTGGTATTTCTATGCCTTTTGTTCCTGTTAGGTACGCGCCTGTTAGGGATTTTTTGTTTTTTGTTACTTGCGCTATTGTTCCCGATGCCATTATGTTTCCGCCGTGGATTCCTGGCCCTGGCCCTACTTCTACAATGTAATCGGCGTTTCGCATTGTTTCTAGGTCGTGTTCGATTACTATTACTGTGTTGCCTATGTCGCGAAGTTTTTTCATGATGTTGATTACTTTTTCTGAATCACGCGAGTGCAGACCAATGCTTGGTTCGTCCATGATGTATAGCATTCCCATTAGTTCGCTGCTTATTTGAGTTGACATTTTGATGCGTTGCATTTCGCCGCCCGATATGGAATCACTGCGTCTGCCTAGGTTTAGATAGTATAAACCCACGTCGATTAGAAGTTGCAGGCGTTTTATTAGTTCGTGGGAAATGCTTTCGGCTATTTCTGCATTGTGTCCCGTGTGTTTCACGCTTGTAAGGAACTCGATTAGCTTTGCGAATTGCATTGATGTTAGTTCATGTATATTCTTGCCGCCCACTTTTACCGCTAGGCGTTGTTGCTTTAAGCGACCGCCGCCGCAATCTGGGCAGGTGGTTTCTACCATTACATCTTTGATGAAATCAGGATTCCAGCCGCTTTCATTGTGGCGCAACCAGTGATTGTATTGCCAATTTACATCACCAACTATGCCGCCCCATACTTGCCGCCGCCCTACCATGAAGTTTCGTTTTTTCATGTTGGGCGGCTCTATCATGTCTATTTTTGTGCCGCGTGTGCCATATAGCAAGAAATCGCGGTTTTCGGGGGTCATCTTGTTGTACGGGATATTTAGGTTTACGCCGTAATGCTCTGCCGCGCTGTAAATCATCACCCAGCGATAGGATTGTATAAAATTCTTTGGCAACGCGCTTTGACGAAAACAGCCTTCCATTATGCTTTTGTCGGGGTTGTCTATTAAAAATCTTGGCTCTATCACATGGGATTTTCCTATGCCAAAACATGTAGTACATGCACTGCTTTCGTTGTTGAACGAAAAATGAAACGCTTGTAAATCGCAAAGCGCGTAGTGATGCGTCGGGCAGGTGTACTTCTTATAAAAACTGTCGGGGATTTTGCTGGGCGCGCTTAGAATTTCCACACGCATGGTAATTGATTCACTCAAAGAGATTAACGCCGCTTCAATTGTTTTGGAAATATGCGCGTGCATTCCCGCCTTGATGGTTAGCGTTTCTATTATGATTTCCATTTCGTAATCGGTGTCTTCGTCTAGCTCGCGTTTTTCGGATAGGTCGAAGGGTTCGCCGTCTATTAGTAATCGCTTGTAGCCCTTTTTGCGGATTATATCGAATAGGTAGGTGAAATCCGTACCAGGGATTTTTTCCGTTGGAACTCGTAATTCAACTACAGTGCCTTTCGGCAAAGAGGAAATATGCTCTGCCATGCGGGAGGCGTTGACCTGCTTTAATGCATGTCCACAAACTGGGCATTCGCCAACGCCTACGGTTGCGAACAACAGCCGTAAATAATCTTGAATATCCGTAACCGTTCCCACCGTCGAACGTGGGTTGAAATTCCCCTTCTTCTGCTCAATAGACACAACTGGCGAAAGCCCCCGCACATACTTAACATCGGGCTTCTTAACTTGATTAATGCGTCCCTTAGCAAAATTCGAGATTGATTCCAAAAAACGCCGTTGCCCTTCGCCATAAATAACGTCAAACACCAGCGAAGATTTACCCGACCCAGACACCCCCGTTACAACCGTAAGTTTATCACGGGGAATTTCCACATCAACATTTTGCAGATTATTTTGGTTCGCGCCAATTACTTCGATGGTTTTTCTTATCATTTTATTTGCTCCCGTAGCTTTTTCGTTATTTCTATCCAAAATATTCACCTCGTTGGGCTATGATGAAGTTGATAGCCCTAAATCAAATTTGCCAATCTTCATTGTATCACATTATACCATGAGGGGAGGATTTTTTTGATTATGTTTATAAAACTGCTCTGAGCCATGGTAAAAATAAGCCATTCTGACGGTAAGTAACGACCAAACTTTTTTGGGGATTGGTATAAGCCCGTTATATTGTGGCGAAAATTTTCATGTAAGCAAATTGCTATATTATGGGAGGCATCAGCCATGACGGGACATACAGAGCGTGTAATTTTGGTAAAAGGAGATTCCACAAAATGGTACAATCAGGCGATATTTATAGTGAATCAAAACATGCCAGCAACGAAAATGCCAGTGGATTTTGTAGCGGAAGCAGAGAAGATTATCTACAATCACATAACCAAAGAACGAGGAAAAAAGGCGGTAGGGCAAGGCGTATACACATCGCAAATGCCCAAAGCAGGGCACATTGCCAATCCTTCAGTTCCGCGCACAGGGCGTACTGGGAAGAAAAAAGCCAGTAAATTTGATTTCGCGTTAAACGTAGTGATGGTATTAGCGTGTGTAGCAATAGTAGCAGTATTTGTGTACGGCATGATGGCATAATTTAAACAACCCCGCATAGGTTTTAACAATGGTGTCGCTATTATATAGGCGTTTCGATTTGAAATGGGCTGAGGACGAGTCAATTCTGCGAACGTTTCTGCGCAGAATTGACGACAGACGAAGCCCAATTTCAAACGAAATCGCTATAGTACTTGCTTAAACTGGAGGAATATGTATGCTTGGCACGACACTTCTAATCATAGGGCTGGCGGGTTTGGCGGGCAAGGCTTGGGCAGTGTTTAGAGATGTAAAAGACCCGCCCCTTGGCTTAAAAGCCAAGGTGGCGAAAATGCGTCTGGACACAAAAAAAGCAGACGGCAAAGAAACATACACATACGTAGTCACATTTTTAATGATAGACAAGAATGACTACATAAGTTTTGAAGTTCCACAAAAACTATTCGACGAAATGGTAACAAAAGACGAAGGCACTCTAACCTGCAACATAAAACGCCAAAAATTCATAAGCTGGGAACTTTCAACGCCAGGTACATGATGCTTCAAAGCGAACCAAAAACAAACTTACTAGACGCAATGCGGATTTCTGCCTCTGCGAATTGTTCTACAAGGCTTCTGCGAACGTCACTGCACGCGGCGAAGTTTATTGATATTGTGGAAGTCCACATGCTTGCCCTTAGTTCTATCCCGTAAATGCCTAGTGCGCGCACGAACACTGGGACTTTTTTTACGCCATCTTCGAGTTGTTCGGGGGTGCGGGTGTCTACGAAGTTTGGGTGTTCGCCTATTACTTGGGCTAGAATTTCGCTGGCTTTTGTAATATCGGAATCGTAGGTGATAATTACATCTATGAATGATGAGGCCTGCGGGTTGCAAAAATTGGAATTTTCGATTAACTCTTTGTTTATTACGGAATTGGGAATGATAATTCGGCTATTCATAAATGTGCGAATTACCGTGTGTCTAAGGGAAATATCCTCGATAAAGCCCGTGATATTCGCGTTTACTAGATGCACACGGTCGCCAACCTCGAAGGGCTTAAAAATGGAAATGAACAGCCCGTTAAATGCATTACCAAGTGATTCCTGTGCGGCAAAACCAATCATAAGCGCGGCAATTCCCGAGCCAGCAAAAATAGCCGTAGCAAAATCGCTAAACTCTGGAAACGAACTAAGCGCGAAAAGAATCCCCGCCACCCAAATTAAAGCGGTAAACACATTTTTGATAAACTTTTGGTGAATGGAAGCCGTATCAAAAATACGCCGCCAAACCGCACGGAAAATTGTTATTCCAATAAATGTACCAAGTAGCTTAGTGGCAAAACGCAACAAAACCCACAGCATTTCTTGTGAGTTAAGGAAATTGTCAATCATTTTGCAAAACCTCCATTACAGTCCTAAAGTTCTACAGCCCCATTGTGCGATTGTTTGTATTCGCGGGTCTTCGTGACTTAGGCTGTCTTTTATATACTTAAAATATTCGGGCTTCTTCGAGTTCACCATTGCGCGAAGTGCAGAACATTTCCACCGCCACAAACCGTTTTCGCCGCAATACCAGAAGCGCGGATTTACAATTTTGTTATAAGTTTCTTCCGTCATGTTGAAAACCGCTTCGGGTTGCATGTAGGCTTCGTATTGTTCCAAAAGTGGGAAGGGTTCGTTTTCCGTGAACTTGTTTTTGTTTGCTGGGCAGACATCTTGACACATGTCGCAACCATATAGGCATTGCCCCATTTGTTGCAAAATTTCTTCGCTGGGTAATTCCTCCGCGTTGAAGGTGTGATACGCTATGCATTTCGCATAGTCCATAGAAAACCCGTCTGTAAACGCATTTGTTGGACAAGCTTTCACGCATTTTTGACAATCATCACTGCATTCGGGTAGGTGGAAATCGGCGGGTATTTCATCATATTCCAAAACCTTGTCCACCGTCCATGTTCGCACTATCACATTTGACCCATGCTCCAGCGAATAAATAAAATTGTTACGCCCAAATTTTCCTATTCCTGCCCTTGCCGCCGCCCATCTTACTGGCGGCTCGTATTTTATTACGCTCATTCCCAGCGTGTGTAAGTATGCTTCAAACTCCGCCCCCGCCCTGTATTCCTCCGAAAAATGTACACGTCCGTCAAATAAATAATGCTTCCCTATTAACCCCCGCAAACTATTGGGGACTTTGTACTTATTAAGCCGCTGAATACACACAATAATTGACTTAGCCGATTCTGGCGGCTGCGCAAAGTTGTACAATCCCGCATAAAGTTTTTTAGATTTGGGAAATGTTTTTACTCGCTCGTCCATAAATTTTGTATACTCATCAAAAAATTTCGCGGGGATTATTCCACACGCCGCATAATGTTGCTCTGCCTTTTGCTTTATTTCCTTCGTTGTCACAGTATCCCTCCTACATTTTTTATAATCATATCAAATTTTGTTAGCGATTGCATTAAATCCTGCGCATATTGCGAATGTCATCGTTTTGCAGTACAATTATTTTCAAAGGAGTGATTCTTATGTCAAAAGCGATAACCGTGCGAATTGATGAAAATGTAAAACAACAAGCCAACGCTGAATATTTGGCAAAACTTGATGAATCCATTGCGCAGGCTGAACGGGGCGAGGTGGTTAAATATACAATGGATGAATTAGAAGCCTTGGTGAACGGAGAGTAGCTATGGATGTATATTTCACCGATATTGCAAATAAGGAACTAAAAAACTGGCTGAAATCAGACCGTTTAACTGCCAAGAAAATTTACGACCTTATCAGCGATATTAAATCACATGGAATGTTAGGCGGTCGCGGCAAACCCGAACAATTAAAGCATTACAAAAATCTGGTGCGATTTTCAAGGCATATTAATAAAGGAGATAGGCTCGTTTATTGTCTGCAAGATGAAAAGGATTTGTTAATTATTTCATGCAAAGGGCATTATGACGATAAATAAGAAAGAGCGCACTTATAGCAAACAACTTTCAAAATCGTGATTGTGCGTCGGACAAAAACAGCCAAAAACGCTCATTTCGCGTTTTTGGCAACCCTCCTTCAATCACGTTTTTCAATGTCGTTTGCTATATGTACCACAACGAGAGTGGTACGTGCGTAAAGTTTATATTTGTTTCACTATAACGAGAGGGTGAATGGTATGCACTTATTTAATGCGCTACTTGATTGTATAGATGATTGGCACGATAGAAAAAAATCTATTTCATCATTCACGCCGTTGATAAAGTGTATTATGCAAAAAGAAAATTTAACTTTTACAGCAATTGAGTATGCAATGCAAGGAACAAACGCTGTTTTTAAGGTTGGCAGGTATGTTGTGAAAGTATTTGTTCCATCAGAGTTGGCTTCACACGGAGGATATGGGACAGATTTTAATGTAGAATTGTTTGGGATAAAATGGGCAAACGATTTAGGCGTGCCGTCATCAAAATTGGTAGCCAGCGGCATAATTATGGATAAATATTCATTTAACTACATGATTATGGAATATATCAACGGCGTACCGTTGAATAAAATTGAACACAAGCTGAGTTATGATGATAAAATAGCGATTGGGAGGAACGTGCGGAACATTACCAATATGCTGAATTTACCATGTGATAATTTTACGTCAATTGACGTAATGCAGTACGCAATCGGTAATGAGGAGTGGAAAAGAGAGGGTTTTTCCGATTCATTCCTTGCCGAATTAGCAAAGTATCTTAACGATTTTCGCATAGGTCAAAAAGTTTATTGTCATGGAGATATTCATGAAGGTAACATAGTTGTAGATGATGATTTAAATGTATCACTTATAGATTTTGCCGATGCTATGTACGCGCCCGCTGATTATGAGTTGGTTTACATTGTAAGCAGCTTGTTTGGTTTTGAGAAACCATATATGGAAGGGTTCTTTGGCGGTAAGTACAATATTGATGATATATTGGAACTGTGTATGGCGTGGTTGCCGGTTCATGCGTGGAGTCATGGACTTTTAGCAGAGATGATTGGTCCGGCAGAGGAAATCACTTCATTTACTGTTATGAGGAAGCGATTAAAGGATTGGATATTAAATGAGGGGAAAAAAGTATGAACGTGGATACGGTTAATGAGCAAGCAAATAGTGGCGTTATTTCCACTCTTCATAGCACAACTCATGTATATTGATTGGAGGTTACATGATGCGCAAGGTGACAAGACAACTGCTGGTAATCATTTTGGTGGCTAGTTTTATGTATTCCCCTGCAACGGCATTTGCAATAAGCCCATACGGTAGGCAGGTTGCAGAGGATTTTTTAATGCAGTTACCTATGATGTTTGGGGATTATTTTAATGGCTGGTATCCTGACGGACTTTTAACATACACAGGTCAGCAGATGTTTCTTGCTATCCCGCGTCAACTTGGGACAGAATTGACCGATGGACAGATTGAAATAGGCTGGGATTGGGATACCAGAGAATCAATAATAGCTGACGAACGTCAATTCCTTATCGGCTATGAGGGCGGCGAAATGTTTGAATCACACGCTGGGTATCTAGCAATGCCAATCCCAATCTTAACCACCGAAGTCCCTGATATTTTTTTCAGAGAATTTAGGGACTGGACACGGCACGGCTTCTATGATAGCAATTTCAACAGAATTGAAGACGCGCCGTGGATGAGTTATGAAACTTATGCATCAAGCTTTTCCCTATGGGATTTTGACAACAGCGGTATTCCCGATATTATTGTAAATCATTGGGGCAATTATCGCGGCTCTGGAGATGGTGGCGGTGTTGCTTCGTTGTTCCGATATGTAAATGGTGAGTTTGTGCGAGTGTCATATTCCCCGCAACAACTATGGGAAGAGTTTGGGTTTGGTCGGGAGCACTCTTATTCATGGTTTCCATGGGTATACTATCATGATAATTTAGGCAATTTGGTAGGGTATTTTTACGGCATTGTTGAACCCATACCAACGTATGCCAGAATCACCTTCAACAATAACGCCGCAGACAAATTTGTTTTGGCGCGAGCAAGCAACGCATACTGGACTAATTATCTAACGGGTGAGCGCGATTTTCTAGCCCCCATATATGAAACATGGGGGGATAATCGTCCAGCGCAACGCGTACTGCCTGGTACAGACATTACCCTAACACGAGTAAATCCTCTAACGGACTTGCACTTAGAAATTTCAGCATCTGTAAGGGAAAGACTCGACGCATACCAAGCCGAATCAGCAATTAACGAAACTGACGAAATTTCAGAAGAAATGGAAGAATACCTCCCAGAACAAGAAATAGCCGAATCTAACGAAACGCTGGAAGAAGCAGAAGAAACAGAAAAAATAGAAGAAACTTTTCCCGAATCAGAATACATTGAATCCGCCGAATACATTCCATGCCCAAAACGATTCATCTTCAAGTTTATAGAACTCCAGCAGAAGTCGCAAAAACCGCATAAACTCCCAGCAGAACTATGGAAATTAGCATAGGGCGTGTTCCCCTAAACAATATGACCATAAAAATATTTCTTTCCACGCTCCCATTCCATTTTAGAAAGTGATTCTGTGTAGTCTAGGATTTCTTTTACTACTTGGTTTGTGACTATAGTTTCATATTCCAATGGGCATTTTTTTCCCGACCAGATTGAAAGCAATGATGGAATTGTATACATTTTAAATGGTTCGTTAAGATACATTGCCGACATTGCACGCTGTTGAATTATCTTGGTCAAATCCCCAGCAAATGATGGCTTCTGTTCGTAGAAATATGAAGTAGACCGACTGTTTTCAATCCCCAAATAATAATTTCCGATGTCCTCAAATGTTACATCATCACCCAGTACTGCGCCTAGTATTTCTGCTAAAGCATCTCGTATCATCGCTTCTACTTGATAGTTTCCAGTCCATTCTTCTAGCAAGACTAGCAAATACGGAACAATTTCGTAGGATAAAAAATCTGATGCCCTAGCTGTGAATGTTTTAAGCGTGTCTGTAGACGCGTTTAATAAAAAAATAAAATTATCCGAGTCTCGTATGTCTTCATGTGTTGCAATTGACGAAAAAATTTCTATACATAATTGCAACACTTCGTCATCTCCCGTGCTGTTCATAAGCTGCACCAACAATGGTTTTAAAGAAAAATCACCAAGCTTGAATAAATCCACCAAGTTGAAAATCAACTCTTCTTCGTTAATGGATTCGTCGAAAATTAATTTTTTTATCTCTGTGGGATTTACTTTTTCTACTTCTCCATACCACATATTTATTCCACCCTTTTATTAATTGCTGCCCAAATTCGACATAGAGTTCTAGGACAGGTCTATTGCTACAAAAGCTCTTTCAAGCGGGATAGCGTTAGTAGTGCTTCTAGTGGGGTAATGTCGTTTACATTTATTTCGGATAGGGCTTGGGTTAGCTTTTGCTCTGTTTCGGTTTCTGTTACCGTAGCAGAACTGGCTTCGTGATGTACATGCGGGTTTGCGTGAATGCCATCGGCGTTAAAAATATTTAGTAATTTTGTGGCGTGGGATAGTACGTTTTTTGGTAGGCCTGCTAGGCGTGCTACGTGGATTCCGTAGCTTTGACCTGCTTCGCCGTGGATTAGCTTTCTTAGGAAAACTATGTTTTCGCCTTGTTCTTGGGCTGTGAAGCAATAGTTTTTTACACCTTCTATTTGACCTTCTAGTTGGGTTAGTTCGTGGTAATGAGTGGCGAATAGCGTTTTTGATTGGGTTTTGTTGGCTATGTGTTCTAGTACTGCCCATGCTATCGCTAGGCCATCGAAAGTGCTTGTTCCGCGACCTATTTCGTCTAGTAGAACTAGGCTGTCTTTTGTGGCGTTGTTTAGAATGTTGGCTACTTCGGTCATTTCCACCATGAATGTGCTTTGCCCTGTTGCGAGGTCGTCGGACGCGCCTACTCTGGTGAAGATGCGGTCGGTTACGCCTATATCGGCGGATTGGGCTGGCACGAACGAACCTATCTGCGCCATTAGCACAATCAGCGCGACCTGTCGCATGTACGTTGACTTACCTGCCATGTTAGGCCCTGTTATTATTGCCAAACGGTTGTCTTGACTCATATCGGTGTCGTTTGGCACGAAGGCTTGGGGAGTTAGTTTTTCTATTACTGGGTGGCGACCTTCTTTTATTGTTATGTTTGTTCCGTTGGTTACGGTTGGTTTTGTGTAGTTGTTTACCTCGGCTGTTTCGGCTAGGGACTGGAACGCGTCCAGTGTTGCCAGCACTGATGCCGCGAATTGTATGCGTGCCATTTCATCAACTATTTCGCGGCGTAGTGTGTCGAATAACTCGTATTCCAAGGTTATTATTTGCTCGTCCGCGCCTAGTAGAGTTTCTTCTAGGTTTTTTAGTTCTTCGGTTACGAAGCGTTCGCAGTTTGCCAAGGTTTGGCGACGAATATAGTTGTCTGGGACTTTGGATAGATTGGTGGCGGTTACTTCTATATAGTAGCCAAATACGCGGTTATAGCGGATTTTTAGGCTGGTTATTCCTGTTTCTTGCTTCTCGCGGGCTTCCATTTCTTCCAGATAGCCTTGGGCGTTTTCTTTTATATCGCGCAACTTGTCTAGTTCGGAGTTGATGCCGTCGCGTATCATGCCGCCTTCACGGGCTGTTGCTGGTGGCGTTTCGGTTATGGTTTTTTCGATTTTTTCATAAATGTCAGCCAAAGTATCGTAGGTGCGGCGAATTTCGCTGTTGGCCTCGCTTTTTGTGTGGGTTAAAAGGCGTTCTATTGCGGGTAGAAGTTCTATGCTTCCTCGCAGAATTGCCAAGTCGCGGGCAGTGCCGTAACGCGTGGATAGCCGCGCCATTACGCGTTCAAGGTCGTGTATGCCGTGCAAATACTCGCGGATTTCGGCGCGTTCGATGGGCATTTGCTTCCATTCCGATACTGCATCTAGGCGGCGGTTTATTTCTTTTGTGTTCATTAACGGAAGGTCTACCCAGCTACGCAGTAGACGCGCTCCCATTGCGGTTTTTGTGCGGTCTAGCACCCATAACAACGAGCCTTTTTTCCCCCTGTCGTGGGCGGCGGCGGTTAGTTCCAAATTTCGGCGGCTGGAGATGTCTAGTATCATGTGGGTTTGCTGGCTGTATGTTTTTAGCCGCGTTATTTGCGATAACGCGTTTTTTTGCGTGTCTGATAAGTATTCCAACAACGCCCCTGCCGCTGGGATTTCTGGCGCGTTTTCTACCAGACCAAAGCCTTCTAGGTGCATTGTACCAAAATGCTCTGTTAAGCGTTTATGCGCGTTTGATAGATGGAATGTCCATGCTGGAACAGTAGTTGCCTTCACCCCCGTGATGTTTTCAATCACGCGGGTTAGCGGGAAATTTTCGGGTAGAACAATCTCGGCTGGGTTTATTCGAGAAAGCTCGTCCAGTAATTTTTGCTCCGACATTGGAAACTGGCTTCGAGACGTATGCGTAGTTTCAGACGCAGGTTGTCGGCGAGAAGCGGCTGTGCCGCCGCTGTTAGGAATCGCCGTTGCCATAAACAGCCCCGTGGTTATATCCGCACATGCAAGCGAAAACCCCGCCTTGTCGCTGAAAATTGCCGCGATATAATTATGCCGTCCTTCGTCAAGGAAATTCGCGTCTGTGATTGTACCTGGTGTTATTACGCGAATTACGTCGCGCTTAACTATTCCCTTCGCTTGCTTCGCGTCCTCCACTTGGTCGCATAACGCGACTCGATAGCCCTTTTCTACAAGCTTTGCAATATATCCGTCTACCGCGTGTGCTGGTACGCCGCACATTGGCGCACGTTCTGCCTGCCCGCAGTCGCGCCCTGTTAGCGCGATGTCAAGTTCCTTTGCCGCTATTTTCGCGTCATCAAAAAAAATCTCAAAAAAATCGCCAAGCCGAAACATCAATATTGAATCCTTGTGATTCGCCTTAATGCTAAAATACTGCTCCATCATTGGGGTCATTTTTGGCATGGTACTACTCCTTATGTATTGGCGTTTGCCGCCAACTTACTTCAAAACACATTATACTACATGTTGCTATCGTGTGGATAGGACTAAATTTCCAGCACTGTGCGTAAAACCTCCAATGTTTTAGCGGCTAGTGGAAATTCAAAGTCTTCTATTAGTTGAGCCGTTACGGCGGATTCTGGTATTGTTCTTAGCTGTGGGAGGTAATCTAGTGCAACGGAGTTTCTTTCGGCTAGTAGGGGAGCTAGGGTATCAAAGAGGGTTGCGGCTTCTTTTTTGCCATTTTGGTCTAGTGTTTTTGTTGCTGTTGGTTTTTGTGGTTCGCCTATTTCTGATAGAATGCGGGATAGTTCTTTGTTTAGGGCTGAAAGATTTTCTTGTGAGGGGAATTTTTCTTCTGCTAGAAGGTCTTCTGCTGTTTGGGCTAGTTTTGTTAGGGTGCTTTCGCGAATTAGTGCGGAAGTGCCTTTTATATTGTGGACTATTCTGCGGGCTGTGTGGAGGTCATTTTTTGCCAGTGTTTGTTCTAGTTCGTTGAATGCGTTTTTATTTGTACGCACGAAATCTTTACGTAATTTTGTTGCTACGTCAGTATTTTGCATGAAGTTTTCGATGTCTTCTTGGGTGCTGGTTTGTTTTGCGGCGGCTAAAACTTCGGGGGATTGTTTATCCTTGATATGTTTTGTTAGGAGATTGTTTAGTTGTTTTGTTTGAATTGGCTTGGAAATAAAGCCATCAAAGCCCGATTTCATGAACTCTTCGGCTTGACCTAGCATTGCGTTTGCAGTCAATGCTACTATGGGGTTAGTGTAACCCATGTCGCGTAGTTCGCGCATGGCTTCTACGCCGTTCATGCCAGGCATCATATGATCCATGAAAATGATGTCGTAGGTTTTGCCCGATTTCACTTGTCTTATTGCCTCGTAACCGCTGTCGCATGTTTCGATTTTTAGGGAGTAGAAATTTAGCAAACCTTTGGCTACAAATAGATTTGCTTCAACATCATCAACTACAAGAACGCTTCCGTATGGCATGGGGTCTGGGGTAAATTTGAATCGTTTTGCGGCGGCATTGGCAGATGATTCTAGTTGTTGTAAGCGGTACGCAGTTTCTCTGCCTAGAATTTCCGCGCCAGCTATTTTTTGCGGTAGGTTTATGGTTATGCTGGTGCCTTTTCCTACTTCGCTTTCAATGTCAATTTTGCCGCCCATAATGTCAACCAAGCTGTAAACTATTGGGATTCCCAACCCTGCGCCACCTATGAAGCGTTTTTCGCTTTCGTGAAAGCGGGAGTAATCGTTATAAATTGTATCAAGTTGTTCATTTGTCATGCCGAAGCCTGTGTCACTTATGGCTATTTGTAGGGTAATGGCGTTTTCTTCTAGTGGAATGCATTGCAAAGATAACTTGACCGTTCCAGATTCGGTGTACTTAAACGCGTTGGATAGCAAATTGTTTAGAACTTGTTCTATGCGAAGGAAGTCGCCTATTAGTATTGTGGGTAGGTCTTCGCTGATGTTCATTTCAAATTTGATATTCTTGCTACCTACATGTAATAGCGAAAGATTTGCGGCATCATTTATCATACTGGCAACCTCGTACTGCTCGTGTATGATTGTCATTTTGCCCGCTTCAATTTTGGATAGGTCAAGAATATCGTTTACCAAGTTTAACAACATATCTGCCGAGTTGAAAATTTTTGCAAAGGCTTCTTCAATCGTAGGCGGAAGGTTTGGATTTTGCAAATTGATTTCGGATATGCCAAGTACCGCCGATATTGGCGTTCTTATTTCGTGGCTCATGCGCGCTAGGAATAGACTTTTTGCGCGGCTGCTTTCTTCGGCTATTTCTGTGCGGCGGCGTTCTTCTTGGGCTTGTTTTTGTTGGGTTATGTCGCTTGCGTATGTTACTACCACTATTTCGTCGTTGTGCATTATGCGAATACCTTGCACTTCCATGTACGCAGGCTCGCCGCTCCGATACGTTACGAATGAAAACTTGCCTTCGCCTGTTGCGAAAATTTCTTCAAGGTGGGTGTTCCATAGATAACGTGACGGTGTTCCGTCTGGCTGAAACGCTGGCGAGTTGCGGAATAGGCTTTTCCTAAATGCTTCTTTATCGGCAAAACCATAATAATCTAGCGTGGTGCGGTTGCAGTCTATCACGTTGTATTCTTTGTCCCAGTATTCGATGTTTAGTGGCGTTGCATCAAACATCATGTGCATACGCTCGTTCATTTCGCGTTCGCTTTCGTTTCTTAGCGACGCTTTTATTACGCGAAGGTCGTTGCTATATGTTATGATTAATTTTTTATCGCCGTGGTTTACGCGAAACGCTGATGTTTCCAGTGGTAGAAACTCGCCGTCAAAACGCTTGCGAATTATTTCATAGCGGTTAAAACCTTCGCTTAACACGGTAACGGTTTGTTGTACGCCAAATTCGGTTGATGTCAAACCGCAGGGCTGGAATAATGGCATTGTTTCTGTGTATCTGCTGATAAATTCTTCCTTGGTCGAAACTCCAAAAGCTTCCAGTGTTTTTTTATTACAGTCTTGAAATTCATGATTGCTGTCCCAGATTTCTACCAGCGCGGGTGATGTGTCCAGCAAAAGTTGCGTCATTTCCAACGCTTGACGAATTTTCTCATCTGCCGTAAGCAGTGGGCGTATATCTTGAAAATACGCCGCAACCATGTTTTCACCCATGCCTACGCGTACCAATGTTAAATCTCCTGGGATTAACTCGCCACTAGCATGTTGAAGCACCCAAGAGCAGCGAACCATTTGCTCTTCCATTGTTTGCAAAAATAAAATTTTCACCTTATCTGCCAAGATTGTGCCGCATGGTAGGTACTTGGGTTGATAGTTGAAAAAATTATCTATATAATCGCGCTTGTTTTTTGCCCCTACGATGTCTACCGCAGATTGCGTGCAATCAATTATTATCGCGCTTTCGCTTTCCATGTCGGGCATCCACAAACTAGACGGAATCGGGTTTGAATCATATAACATATGCTGAAAAAGTATTGCGTCCTGTTCCCGTTCCTCGGCTAGTTTTTTGTCGGATACGTCGCGCATGTATTCTATTACTGCAAAGCTTTCTTTGTTGTGAACTCTTACGTATATTGTTTCTACTGTTAATTCTGTGCCGTCTTTTTTTCGGCACAAAAATTCTGGCAGGTTTGCGTAACCTTCCTCAAATGCTTGCGTTACTTTTGAATCAATTAGCCATTTTGACTCCAGCCCGCTTGGCTGTCGCGGAAAGAAATAATTGTACACCGTTGTTATATACTCGTGCTTGCTTGCCATTCCAAACATCTCTACCGCATTCTGGTTGCAGTCTATGATATTTAATCCTTCGTCCATCAGCGTTATCGCCATTGATGTTGCTTCCGTTATTAGATTTTCGTCCATAAGAATCACCCATAGGAAGTATAACATGTTATCGTTTTTTTAGTGTATAATATTTTTCATGATAAACTATATTTTAAAACGCTCGGCGCGTAAAAGTTTGGGGATTTACATAAAAGGTGGCGAAGTTGAAATTCGCGCCCCATTTCGTGTACCCATGCGCGAGATTGAAGCCTTTGTTAATTCAAAGACACAGTGGATAAATGAAGTAGTAACAAAACAACAAAAACACGCAGAAGCGGTGGAAGCTTTTCGCTTGAATGGCGATAGCCTAATTTTACTACGCGGGCAGGAAACACGCGTTGCAGATATTCTGCCGCTTAGGCTTTCTTGGGGGAGAAAGCCTTTGGGTGCTTCCGATTTTTCGGATTCGTTGGCGTTGGAGGAATCAGATGCAATTAGGGCTGATTGTGTTAAATTTTATCAACGCACCGCAAAAGTTGTAATTGCAGAACGCGTAGCGTATTTCTCCGAAAAAATGGGCGTGTCCCCCGCGTCGGTAAAAATCACCAGCGCGAAAACCCGTTGGGGTAGTTGCATATCCAAAAAACGAATCAACTTCTCGTGGCGGTTGATTATGGCTCATGATGATGTTATTGATTATGTAGTAGTTCACGAACTAGCCCATTTGTTAGAAATGAATCACTCATCACGATTCTGGGCAATAGTCGCGAAAATTCTGCCCGATTACAAACAGCGACAGGCGCAATTAAAAATTTTGCACAGGCGGATTGTACACGAGGGCTGGAATTGAGGCGGGCGGCACAGCCGCTTTTCGCCGAGGACATGTATTGGCAATCTAACGTGTACATCTCGAAGCCAGATACAATTTCCTAGCCTACAAAAAAGCGACACAGCCGCTTTTCACCGAGGACATGCATTGGCAATCTAACGTGTGCGTCTCGAAGCCAGATGCCGTTTCCTAGCCTACAAAAAAATCCACATCTATGCGGTAGACGTGGATTTTTTTGCTTAGGAAATTGTATCTGGCTTCGTGACGTATGCGTGGCTTGCAATGCATGTTATCGGCGAAAAGCGGCTGTGCCGCTAGACTTTGAAATATGATACCAACTGCTGTAGTAACTCTGCTTGAGAGGTTAGTTCTTGTGATGCCGCGGCTGTTTCTTCTGATACTGCGGAGTTGTTTTGTACTACTTGGGAAATTTGTTGCAAGCCCTGACCTACTTGACCTACTGCATCTGCTTGTTCTTTAGATGCTTCGGCAATGCTGTTTATTATTTCCATTACTTCGGTTGCGTTGCTTACTATGATGTTTAGTGCTTCTGATGTTGTTTGAGCAATTCCAGAACCTACATCTACCCTTGAAATAGAAGCTAGAATCATTGCCTCTGTTTCTTTTACGGCCTCTTGGCTTCTGGACGCTAGGGTTCTTACTTCGTCGGCTACTACGCCAAAACCCTTTCCGTGTTCGCCTGCGCGTGCGGCTTCTACCGAAGCGTTTAGAGAAAGCAAGTTTGTTTGGAACGCAATATCTTGAATTGTCTTGATGATTTTGGAAATATTGTTGGACGATTCTTTAATTTGCGCCATAGCTTCAACCATTTCATTCATGGCGTTGTTGCCCGCTTGGGCATTGGCGTTGGAGGTATTGGAAAGGGTATTTGCGTTGCTTGCGTTTTCGGCGTTTTGGGAAGTTTGCTGATTTATTATATCCACGGAAGCGTTAAGTTCTTCTACGGAGCTTGCCTGTGTTTGCGCGCCTTGCGCTAAATCAATCGCGCTTGTGGATATTTGTTTCGCGCCAGACAACACCTGCCCTGATGCCGACGAAATTTCTGCCATAGTTTTTCTCAAGGTGGTTGATATATGATTAACAGCTTCTTTTGTTACGATATACTCCCCTACAAAATCCATGTCAATAGTTTTGCGTAGGTCGCCAGACGCGATTTCACCAAGCACATTGTTAATTTCAGCCATATATTTAGACGTGTCTTCGATAAAGTAGTTTAGGTCATTTTTCATGGATAAGAAATCACCAGCGTAATCACCAGTCACTCGAGCATCAAATAATCCCTTGTTTAATACGCTAAGAACGTCACGTATTTCCACAATAGGCACGTCTGTCGCATGACAAATATCATTAAGACCATTTAGAATTTTGTTCCAGTCACCAAGATACTTTGACGCATCAATGTGATACGCCAAGTCTCCTTTTACTGCCGCCGCGTCAACCATGCCGTTTACTTCGGCAACTACATCTTTCAGATTGTTTGTGCATCTGTTCATTGCCTGCGGCAACGCAGCCCAGTCACCTACCCAGATTGCATCTTCCAATTTTACATTAAAGTCGCCATCGCTTACATGATTGAGAATATCGCTTATGCTTAATACATCCGTTGAAGTTTGCTTGAGAATGGTATTAACAAGCCTAACAACTTCTTTGTACGAATTGTTATATTTGCTCTCGTCGATTGTGAATTTCAAATCGCCAACTTCTAAAAATTGGTCGTGTGCCATGGTTAAATCGTCCATGATGCTCTTGATTACATCTACAAGTTTGATTACATCGGTAGTAAGCATACCCACTTCGTCTTTGCCAATCTTCGCTCTATTGATGTTTATGTTAAGGTTTCCAGCAGAAACATTGTTTAAAGCGTCAACAGTTCTTTTAATTGGTCTTGTGATTGCACTAGAAATTACAAACGCAATAATCACACCAAATGCTATGCCGATAATAGCAACTGCCAGCATTATCCCAGAAGAAATACCAGCAAAAAGTGAAGCCGAAGTAAAAAGCCCGTCTACTGTTTCCTGTGCGGCATTGGTAAGTGCTATGAAAACATTGTCTATGCCCGCAAGAATTGGGGTTGCTTCTTCTAAAATTTCTGGCAACAACCTATCGGACGCACCAGTAGCGACCGCGTAAAGCGGATACACAATAGTGTTGAAATAGTTGTTAAGGTGATTATTCTGCAAGCCGTATGCCGCGTTAATTCCTGCTTCTCGCGTTTCTTCATCAATGCGTGGGTCGTCGCGTAGGCTTTCGCGATACTTTTCTAAAAGCTCATATATTACCTCTCGGCTTGCCACCACTGATGCATATGCATCTTCAATAACTTGTGGATGGTCTGCTGATGCCGCGATTAATGCTACATTTGTGCGTAGTCTATGGACTTCAATTTCCGTCTGTAGTAGCAAGTTGTACCTTGCAGTTGGATGACTTGCGGCATAACGATAATCGCTATTTATTCTGGTGACGGTAACTACGCCATAAATTGCCATAGCAAGCATAATAATTAACAAAATTCCAAAACCAATTCCTAATTTGCCCGCGACCTTTGTGTTTCTTAACATAATAACATTCCTCCAATATAGGTTACGCATGATAATGGTGTAATACCTTTGGATAAAAATAAATTTATGATTTTATTTTTACCCAAAAGGCGACAAATGCGAATGGGAAAATTCCCCGTTCGCATTTGAAAAAGTATAGCCATTCTAAGATTTTTTCGTTCTCTAGTCAAGTGATAATCTACACCAAAGGTTGCATAAAAAAGCGGGCAAAGACCGCCCGCATAGAAAAGCAAAAGCCGATAGCTCACGTTTCGCTATCGGCTTTTTGTTAGAGATATGATAAAATACGAACCATGAAAACAGAGAGAAAATACA
>Ga0123355_10000975_pt1 | contig 39660 bp, 36 predicted proteins | sample TergutEmb28metaG_3_FD_89872 | JGI IMG/M metagenome (GOLD analysis project Ga0123355, IMG submission 89872) | Embiratermes neotenicus P1 segment gut microbial communities from Petit-Saut dam, French Guiana - Emb289 P1 | ecosystem: Host-associated > Arthropoda: Insects > Digestive system > Gut ...
CAACGGCTCGTCGAAACGCACAACCAAGCGTCTGCCTTGCGCGCGAATATCGGGATTTCTGCGTTGTGGCGGCGAAATAATGATATTCTCGCTTGGTCTTTCCAACACGATATTTTCGTCAAACTCAACAACAATTTGTTGTCTGTCGAAATTCAGCGCGCCCATTTCGGGAATAGAACGCACCATTTGCGGCGGTGTTTCGTCAATCGGTCCGCCGGTTGGACCTTGTCCTTTATTGGCGCAAGCATACGCAAAAGTAGTGATGATAAACGCCAGACTGATTTGGCTGAAAATGTTGATTGGGTTGAGTTTGTTGTTCATGTTTTTTACAGAATTACAGAATTACAAAATTACGATTTAATTCTGTAATTCTGTAATTTTGTGAATTTAATTTTGTCACTTCTTCACTGTCAAAACTTTATGCCCAATTCTACAACGAATGCATTTTTTCTCATCGCAATACATTTTTTTCAGTTGCAGTAAAGCCTGCGAATCGTAAGCCGAATTACAATTTATTCCGAAATTTTTCCAATTTATGATAACAGAATTTCGTTCGGCAGGAATTTTTTCGAGCAATGCAACGGCTTTGTTTTGCAAATCGGCATTGTCTTTTTGCACGGCGTAAGCAAACAAAAACGGCGCAACTGTATTTATCAAAATCGTATCGACCGATTGCTTGCCAAGTTTTTTTGTGCGTTTGTTGTTTCCTTTGTCCGAAAAAGTGTAATGAATTTTCCAATAATCGGAAACTTCGCAAGCAAAAAGCGTTCGCAGATATTCAATTTCGGGTTTTTCGATTATTTTTGAAAATAATTTGCTCGACGAATGTATCAACGACGCAAACTGCGCAACACGAACGTGCGGAAAATTATTGGGTCGCAAACGAAGCAATTTCCAGCGCGAAACATCCAATTTTTTCTGCAAATCGTATTTTGCCGACAAAAAACTGTATTCAGTAACTAAATTTTTCGTATAGTTGTTTTCAGTTTTTTCGGGCAATAAATCGGCTTGCCCAAAAAGCAAGGCTTCCAATTGAAATAAATCGTTTTTGTGTTTCGCCAAAATGCTTAACGAAAGTGATTTAGCAAGTTCTTCAAATGCCTGACTGTTTGTTCCGAAACCGAAATTTCGCGCTAACACAATATAAAAACATTCTTCCCAATGATTGTTGCTTTCTGTCAGAAGTACGTTTATTGCATTTGTTTTTTGTTCCAAACGTTCGGTTAGCAGCGCATTTTTCCAATTTTCGATAAAAATTTGCGGAACTTCGGAAATTTTATCGAAGCAAGCAATCCATTTTTTTTCGTGAAGTAAATTCGTGTAATTTTGTGTGATATGTTCGGGAATTGCGAGTTCAAGCTGCGGAATTTTCTTTCCGTTTTTGCGGAAAATTTCCGTATCGGCTTTTTCCACAATATGCAAAATTACCGAATTGTAAGCCGCATTATTTTGATGATTGTGCTTGTTCCAATCCGACGAATTTTTGTGAATTTCCACATTTCCAGCCCAAATCGTATCGCCGATTTTCACTTTGGAATTGAAAAAATCAGGACCTGCATCGGTATTGTGCTGTCCGATGTTGATAACTTCAATCGGCTCATTGTCAGTTGTTTTCAAATTGTGAGTCGAAAAAAGCTTGTGTTGCCAAATGTAGTGTAAAATTGCTTCGGACATAAAGAGATTTCAGATTTTTGATTTCAGATTTTTTCATCCATTTGTCTGAGTCAAGATTTACGAGATTACAGGATTTACATGATTTTTTTCCTGCTAATCCCAAAATCAAGAAAATCCTGATTCTGACAATAAAAAATTCGTGCTTTACAACTTTTTCTCCACTTGATATTTATTCCTGTCAGATGAATTTCGCGTAATGATTTCGGCGATAAAACCTGCAAGAAAAAGTTGTGTGCCGATTATCATTGCCGTGAGCGCAATGTAAAAATACGGACTGCTCGTAACCAACGGCGAAGCAACGCCCGAAAATGTCGAAATCAGTTTATTCGCTCCGACGATAACAACCATAATGAAACCGACCACAAACATCAAACTGCCGATTGAACCGAAAAGATGCATTGGTTTTTTGCCGAATTTGGCGAGAAACCAAGCCGTCATCAAGTCGAGATAGCCGTTTACAAAACGATTCATCCCGAATTTTGTTGTGCCGAATTGCCGTTTGCGGTGTTCCACAACTTTTTCGCCGATTTTGGTGTAACCCGCATTCTTTGCCAAATACGGAATGTAGCGATGCATATCGCCGTAAACTTCAATGTTTTTCACCACTTCGTTTCGGTACGCTTTCAATCCGCAATTCATATCGTGAAGTTTCAATCCGGTAACTTTTCGTGCAACGGAATTGTAAAGTTTCGAGGGCAAATTTTTGGTCAATCGCGCATCGTGGCGTTTCTTTTTCCAGCCCGAAACCAAATCGTAATCGTCGTTTTTTATCATCGCATACAATTCGGGAATTTCGTCGGGACTATCTTGCAAATCGGCGTCCATTGTGATAACAACATCGCCTTTTGCCAACTGAAAACCGTAATGCAAAGCAGGCGATTTTCCGTAATTATGACGAAATTTCAACGCTTGAATAACGCTCGGGTTTTCGGATTTCAACCGTTCAATTATTTCCCAAGAATTGTCAAAACTGCCATCGTCAATAAAAACAACTTCATACGTGAAATTATTTTCGCGCATTACCCGATTTATCCACTCGAAAAGCGTAGGAAGCGATTCCTCCTCATTGTATAATGGTATGACTACTGAAATGTCCATTTCTATTCCTCAAAAATACTTTTCTCTTTTTTTACAAACGCTGCCATAATCAAGCCTAAAATTAGTCCGTAAAACATATTCCCAATAATAGACAGCAACGAGTAAGGCACAGGTTTCAGCATACTGCTCAGGTTTTTTTCCATATCGTCGGTAATTGGAAAACCAATCTGCTCCATCATCAGCATCGTTCGGTTGTAGATTTCAGCCAGATAATCGGGATTGATAAATTGGAAATAAATGATTTTCACAAATGCCGAAATAAGCGACGCGTAAAAAAAGGAAAGAATGATAAATAAAAATGATTTTCCGTAACTGATAAAACCTTCGAGTTCTTTGTCACGATATTCTTTCGATAGTCGAAGCGTGGCAACAACAATAACTGCAATCACAACCCAATTCAAAAGATTTGTGATTACGTTTGACGGAATTGTCAATAGGAAATTAACAGAAAACAGACCTCCCAAAATCAGTCCGCTTCTCATAGTAGGTTTCGTAATATTTGCTTCCATAATTTTATGTTTTTTAAGTGAAACGCAAAAATACAAAAAAGTTTTTAGTTTCCAACGGATAAAAAAAATAAAGCGATAAAATGCATTTATCATTTTACCGCTTTACCGTTTTATCAAAAAGTTGTTACTTCACTTTTTTGTATCCGTAAACTGCCAAATCGCCCAATTCCTCCTCGATGCGGAGTAATTGATTGTATTTCGCCATACGGTCTGAACGGCTCATCGAGCCTGTTTTGATTTGTCCCGAGTTGGTAGCAACCGCAATGTCGGCGATTGTTGCGTCCTCAGTCTCGCCCGAACGGTGCGAAGTTACCGAAGTGTAACCTGCGCGGTGCGCCATTTCGATTGTATCCAATGTTTCTGACAACGAGCCGATTTGGTTTACTTTGATAAGGATTGAGTTTGCGCAACCGAGTTCGATACCTTTTTTCAAGAATTCAACATTGGTTACAAACAAATCATCACCAACCAATTGGCATTTGTCGCCGATTTTGTCGGTCAGCATTTTCCAGCCATCCCAATCTGCTTCGTGCATTCCGTCCTCGATTGAGTCAATTGGATATTTCGCTGCCAATTCAGCCAAATAATCTGCTTGTTCCGCCGAAGTACGTTTCACGCCGTTTGGTTCAAATTTAGCGTAGTTGTAAACTCCATCTTTGTAGAATTCCGAAGCCGCGCAATCCAACGCAATCGTTACATCAACGCCTGGTTTGTAACCTGCTATTTCGATGGCTTTCAAGATTGAATCCAACGCATCTTCCGTTCCGTCCAATGCAGGCGCAAAACCGCCTTCATCGCCAACCGCAGTACTCAAATTGCGGTCGTGAAGCACTTTTTTCAACGCATGGAAAACTTCCGCTCCGCAACGCAAACCTTCTTTGAACGAAGCCGCGCCAACAGGACGAATCATAAATTCTTGGAAAGCAATCGGCGCATCAGAGTGCGAACCACCGTTGATAATGTTCATCATCGGCACAGGCAAAGTGAACGCATTTGTTCCGCCAATGTAGCGATACAAAGGCAATCCCAAGTATTCGGCAGCCGCTTTTGCTGTTGCCATCGAAACGCCGAGAATAGCGTTTGCACCGAGTTTCGATTTGGTTTTTGTTCCGTCTAATGCAATCATTTTATGGTCGATAGCACGTTGTTCCATTGCGCACATTCCCACCAAAGCAGGCGCGATTACATTGTTTACATTTTCAACGGCTTTCAAAACGCCTTTTCCTAAATAACGGCTTTTGTCGCCATCGCGCAATTCGAGCGCTTCGTTCTCGCCTGTCGATGCTCCCGACGGAACAGCAGCACGACCAACAACGCCACACTCTAACGTAACATCAACTTCAATAGTTGGATTGCCTCTCGAATCAATAATTTCGCGGGCAAAAATTTTCTCAATTGTACACATTTTATTCTGATTTATAGTGATTTATAAATGAAATTACGATTTCTGAATTTCAGTGCAAATTTACAACTTTTTTCGGATTGTTCCAAACAAAAATTATTTAAAGCAGCGTTTTGTTATATTCTACAGATTTTCTAAAATATGAGATTTTTACAAAAAACCGAAAACAATTCTCCGTTCACAGCCGTTTTTCATTAAAAAACATATATCTTTGCCCTCGACAATTTCTCTCGTGTTTTATGTTAAAACAGCAATTACAACAAAAATTACAGCAAAAACTCTCGCCTGCTCAAATTCAGGTCATTAAGATGATTGAAATTCCTACTTTGGAGTTGGAGGAGCGCATTCGTCAGGAATTGGAGGAAAATCCTGCATTGGAGGAAGGCGCGGAAATGAGCGACACGCACGACGAAAATTTTGAAGATGGATACAACGATGACGGCGGAAACAACGATGATATGAATTTGGATGAGTATATGCCCGACGATGATATTCCCGACTATAAATTAAAAACAAACAACAGTTCGAAAGACGATAAACACGAAAGCATTCCGTTTTCGGTTGGGACGACTTTTCACGAATTTTTGCTCGACCAATTGGGTTTGTTGAATTTGACTGCGCACGAGCGCGGACTTGCCGAATATGTGATTGGAAATATCGACGACGAAGGTTATTTGCGCCGAAGCGCCGAAGCGATGGTTGATGATATTGTTTTTCAGACGGGCGCACAAGCGAGCGATGAGGAAATGCAACACATTGTCGAACTTATTCGGCAACTTGACCCGCCGGGAGTTGCCGCAGCCGATTTGCAAGAATGTTTGATGTTGCAACTCAACCGAAAAATGCCGACAGAGGAAATTGAATTGGCTAAAAAAATGATTGACAATCATTTCGATGATTTTTCGAGAAAGCATTACGATAAAATAACCAAAGCACTGTCGATTGACGATGAAACATTGAAAAGCATAATAAACGAAATTGTGCGCCTCAGTCCGAAGCCCGGAAATGCGTGGAGCGGAAATGCGCTGGAAAAATCGATGACAACAATTGTTCCCGATTTCATTCTCGAGAACGACGACGGCAGGCTCACGGTGCATTTGAACAACAGCAATGTTCCCGAACTTCGCGTAAACAACACGTACAATGAAATGATGCAAGATTATGCCGGAAACAAGCAAAATCAGAGCAAGGGAATGAAAGATGCGGTTTTGTTTGTGAAGCAGAAAATTGATTCGGCGCGTTGGTTTATCGATGCCATAAGACAACGCCAGCAAACACTGCTCACCACGATGACGGCGATTGTTGATTTTCAGTACGATTTTTTTGTCGAGGGCGACGAAACATTTCTCAAACCAATGATTCTCAAAGATATTGCCGATATTGCAGGTTACGATGTGTCAACCATTTCGCGCGTGAGCAACAGCAAATATATACAAACGGAATTCGGAATTTTTCCCGTAAAATATTTCTTTTCCGAAGCAATGACAAACGATTCGGGCGAGGAAATTTCGACACGCGAAATAAAAAAAATCCTACGAGAAACCATCGAGCACGAAGAAAAACGCAAACCGCTAACAGACGAAACACTAACCGAAGTACTGAAAACAAAAGGCTATAACATCGCCCGCCGAACAGTGGCAAAATATCGCGAACAACTCAATATTCCTGTTGCGAGATTGAGGAAAGAAATTTGAAAATTATGAGAAGTTATAGGAAATTATGAGAATGTTTAAGAAGTTATGAGAAATTATGGGAATGCCGGAGAGTTATTGGAAAAATTTCTTCTCACAATTCCCCTAACTTCCCCAATCTTCCTATAACTTCTTAAACATTCTCATAACTTCCCACCAAAATAAAAAGTTATGTTAGATAAAAAACAAAAGCAGTTTTACGATTTGGTTTCCGTCATTTTTATGCCGTTGCTGATACCGCTTTACAGTATGATTTTTTTGTTTCAATTAGACCATTTTACCGATCGTTTTGCTCACACCGGGCAATCGCTCGTAATATTCAAATGGATAACAATCAGCGGAACGATACTGTTTACTGTCGTTTTGCCTGTAATTCCGCTTTATATTTTAAAGAAAAAAGGACAAATCAGCGACTTTTTCATCTCTAAAAAAGAACAACGCGCCGTTCCTTATTTTCTCGGATTTTTGGCATACGGTTTTTGGGCAATTTTTCTTTGGTACGTACTCCGAATGCCGACCTACGTTGTCGGATTGGGAGTTGGTTCGGCAGTTTCGGTTTTTCTCGTTTTTGTTATCAATTTCAAATGGAAAATCAGCGCGCATATGGCGGGCATCGGCGGACTTACCGGCGGAATATTCGGACTGTGTTTCTTGATAGGAATTAATCCGGTTTGGTTTCTCATTTTGATGATATTTTTCTCTGTCTTGGTCGGCTTGGCACGCGTCGAACTCAAAGCGCACACGCCATCGCAGGTTTTGGCAGGTTTTATGCTTGGATTTTTGATTGTGTTTTTGTGTTGTGTGAGGTTTTGAAATTGTTAAATTTTTCCGTAGGCGTAAAATATGAATAATCTTAAAATAAACTTCAATGTCTTGTTATTCACAAAATTTACCTCTGTCAGTCGGCTAAATCTTTCCCTTTTTTACAACAAAAGTACAAAAATTTAACCTCGGAGTTTTCGTGCCGCAAACTTAAAGTTATTCAAATTCAAGTCCTTCGAACTTGCTGACGGAACTCAAAAAAAGTATTTGCCATAAATTTGCGTAATTGGCATAATTTATGTTCTTTTGCTCTATCAAAACCAAATTATTTATGAAAAAGCAAATCCTAATCCTGTTCTCACTTTTATTTTCCCTATCGGCATTTGCCCAAAACAATAATTTCCCTTTTGTACAACATTGGGAAAAAGTAGAAAATTACGCTAACCGCTGGCAACCGCAATCGGCTTTGCAGGAAGTTGAAATTATTTTTACCGAAGCGCAAAGAACGAACAATTTTCCGCAAACCGTGCGTGCTTTTGTGGCGCGAATGCGTTTTACGCTGGATGTAAATCCCGACGAGGCGCAGACTTTGTTGCGTGATTTTGAAGCCTTTGCCGAGAATTTTACGCAAGCTGCACAACAGGCTTTGCTTCATTCGATGATTGCCGAAATGTACGCGATGTTTTACAACAATCAGCGTTGGACAATCAATCAACGAACTGCGATTGAGGGTTTTATTCCCGAAAATATCACGGAATGGACGCGCAATATTTTTTTCGACAAAATAGTTGAGGAATTGAAGTTGTCGCTTGCCGAGCGAAATATGTTGCAGCGCACGAGCGTTGCGCCTTTCGAGCCGTTGATTACGCGCGGCGAACACGGCGCGTTGTATCAACCTACTTTGTTTGATTTTCTCGGACAGCGAGCGGTTACGATTTTGCAAGGATTGGGCGATATTTCGCTGGTTAGAAATCCATTACAAAATAGTGCGCATTTCGCACCTGCGCGAGAATTTGTGAATTTCACACTCGAAAAGGAATTTGCGCACTCGCGCGAAAATCTGATTATCGAAATTTATCAGCAACTTATTTCGTTTCGCTTGCAAGACAGGCGAAATACTCTTGCACTGATTTTTATTGATTTGCAGCGACTTGATTTTGTGCGAAGCAACACGCAAAATCTTGATGCCGACGAACTTTTTGAAAATGCCTTGCTTGCGCTTAAAAATCAGCATATTAATCACGAAGCCGTTGTTGAAGTGATGTCGAGATTGGCAAATTTTTATCTGCAAAAATCGCACGGTAACGATGATGAAGCCGATTATTTCCGCCGAAAAGCCTACGATATTGCCAAAGACGGAATAAATAGATTTCCGAATTACAAACGCATAAATTTATTGAGACAAACCGTTGCGCAAATCACGCAAAAAAGCATTAACATAAATTTTCCTGCCGTAGCGAAGCCGAACACCGAAATGAAAATTACGGTTACAAGCCGAAATATCAGCGAACTTCGACTGAGAATTCATCGCGTAAACGCCACAGCACAAGATTATCATCTTTTTACACGAAACAATTTCGATAACAGACCGCATCCTGACCGCCGTTTGATTGAAACTCAAAATCTGACAATCGCGCCAAACGAAAATTTCGGTACGGATACAACCGAATTTATCGTTCGAGTTCCCGAGTATGGAATTTACGAATTTACCGTGATGGAACGAGGCAGTCGCGAACGCAGAGAACAAGCGCACGGCGTATTTGTTTCGTCAGATTTTATGTTTTTGATGCGTGCTGATGAACCCGAAATTGTTGAAGGAAGCAGTCGGTCGTCAGCCGAAATTTTGGTGCTTGACAGAGTGAGCGGAAATGTAATAGAAAATGTGGAAATTGTCGGATTGAATACCGAATGGGGCAGAAGTCAAATTAGATTTCAGACACAGTCGCGCACGCACGCAACAACCAACAGAGACGGTTTTGCAATAGCACAAGGATTGCCTTTTCAGTCTTATACTTATTTTTTATCAAAAGGCGATGACAGGTATTTTTCGTCCGATGCATTTCATAGAACTTTTCGCCAGACACTGCCGAATAATAATGTAGAAATTTCACTTTTTACCGACCGCTCGCTTTATCGACCCGGACAAACGGTTTATTTTAAAGGAATTGCGTTCCGAAGGCAAAGTCAAACAGTAATAGAAAATGAAACCTTTGAAGTACGATTGTTTGATGCAAACGGACAGGAAATTGAAAAAATCGATGTTCACACAAACGATTTCGGCTCGTTCAGCGGCGAGTTTGTTTTGCCGCAAAGCGGACTGAATGGCGCATTTCGCCTCGAAGCGCATACCAACGTAGGACATTTCAGTTTTTCAACTACATTTTTCGTAGAGGAATATCGCCGACCAACTTTTGAAGTTTTGATAACGCGACCTGAAAATGAAGTGTTTTTCGGCGAGGAAGTAAATTTTTCGGGAACAGTTCGCGCGTACGCCGGACACACGTTGCCCAATGCGCAAGTGCGATACACCGTAACTCGGCGCGTGCATCATTTTTGGCGATGGTTTATGCCGATGGTTTCAAATCAAACCGTTGCGAGCGGAACAACCGTGAGCGATGCGCGCGGACAGTTTACGGTTTCGTTTACGCCTGAACGCGTGCGACTTAGAACTTTTCGAGGTGAGCCGCAAATTTTCACTTACGAATTGGAAGTTTCGGCAACCGACACACGCGGCGAAACGCAGCAAGGTCGGCAACATATTTCAATCGGCGACCGTTCACTCTTTATTATTAGCAATGTTCCTGCGCAACACAAAAGCGATAATTTGATGCGATTGCGCGTAAGTACCGAAACTTTGAACGGACAAAATATCGATTCGCAAATAAATTACGCGGTTATCGCTTGGAAAATCCGAACGATTTTCGCGAAAATATCCGCAATTTGTCCGTACTCGCAACAGCACAACAAGTGCTTTCGGGTGTTTTTGATACATCTGCCGAAACATTGGAATTGGATTTACGAAGTGCTGAGTCGGGATTTTATCGAATTATTTTCACCACGCAAGACAGTCGAAATCAAGAAGTTAAAACCGAATCGAATTTTATTCTCTTTTGCGGTTGCGACACACAACCGCCCGTGAAATCGTATTTTTGGCTGATTGCGCAGAAAACCGATGTTGTCGTTGGAGAAAATGCTGAAATTCTGTTTGGTACTTCCGTTTCCGATGCTTCGGTTTTGTACGAAATTATGCGAGGCGACACACTTATCAAGCGCGAATGGCTAAGTTTCGACAACGAATTACAAACTTTTGAAATTCCTTTCAAAGCCGAATACGGCGATGGCATAAACGTGATTTTCACGATGGTGCGCGACGAGCGGATTTTTTCGCAAAATACTACAATCCGTCGGCGATTGGAGGAAAAAAGATTGACGCCGACTTTGAGCGTTTTCCGCGACAAACTCCAACCCGGCGAAACGGCAGAGTGGACAATTACCATTCCCGAAGCGCGCGAGCAAACGGCGGAACTGCTTGTGAGTATGTACGATGCCTCGCTCGATGCCATTCGTCCGCACGCGTGGAATTTCAATCCTGCGTACAGATTATTTATTCCAACTTTGCGAAATTGGAGTGCGAGAGGTTTTGGCAATCAAGGTGCTTCGGGCTGGTTTTCGCAAGGACGAATAGAAATACCAAATATTAATTTGAATGAAATAAATTGGACTGGATTGGATTCTCGTGGAAATTTTGCTGGAATGCTTCAAGGCAGAGTGGCAGGACTTGCTGTAACAGGCGCAAGTGGCAGACAAAGTTTACGAGCAAGCGCACCAGCAATGGAAATGTCTGCTGATATGGTTGTCGCAGAGGATTCGGAAGTTGTTTTTATGCTTGCTGAGAATGTAGAAATGGAAATGGCTGATGCAACGCCCGAAGTTTCAGCCGAAAGACAAATGTACGGCGGTGGCGAAGTTTCCGAACAACAACCACAAGTTCAAATCCGCACCAATTTCAACGAAACGGCGTTTTTCTATCCTCAACTTCGCACCGACCAAGATGGAAATGTGAAAATCAGTTTTACCGTTCCCGAAAGTCTTACGCGCTGGAATGTGCAAATGTTGGCGCACACGCCCGATTTGTTTTTCGGGCAAAGCACCGCGCAAGTTGTTACGCAAAAAGATTTGATGGTGCAACTCAATCTGCCGCGTTTTGTTCGGCAGTCGGATAAATTGGTGCTTTTTGCGAATGTTATTAATTTGACAGACAGTGTTTTGGAAGCAAACGTAAGATTTGAATTGATAAATCCCGAAACGGAAAAACCGCTTGCAATAAAGGACAACCAAGCGCGAAAAATCACGCTTAACGCAGGCGAAACGCAAGCCGTGAGTTGGGAAATCAGCGAATTTTCGGGACACGAATTATTGATTGCAAAAGTGGTGGCGCAAGCAGGAAATTTCAGCGATGGCGAACAGCATTTTTTACCAATTTTGCCCGATAAAATCCTGATTACCGAAACTTTACCCTTGGTTGTTCGCGGAAACGAGCGACACGATTTTGTGTTCGAAAGTTTGAAAAATCAAGCGCGCGAAGTCGAAAACAAACGCCTGACGATAGAATTTACCACCAATCCGATTTGGTACGCAGTTCAGGCTTTGCCAACGCTTTCTGCGCCCGAAAATGAAAATGCAATTGACTTTTTCACAGCATTTTATGTAAATGGACTTGCAACGCACATTGCCAATTCCACGCCGCGAATTGCCGAAATTTTCGACCGTTGGCAGAACGAGGGCGGAACGCGCGATGCGCTTCTTTCGAATTTGGAACGCAATACCGAACTCAAAAATATGCTTTTGGAGGAAACGCCTTGGGTTTTTGCTGCGCAAAATGAAAGTGAGCAAAAACGTCAAATTGCCTTGCTTTTTGATTTGAATATGCAAAAAAATCAAGGCGAGCAATTTTTGGAGCGATTGCAAGAATTGCAACTTCCTTCGGGCGGTTTTGCGTGGTTTTCGGGAATGCGCGAAAGTCGGCAAATTACACAGCAAATCCTGCTCGGAATGGCGCGTTTTAATAAAATTGTCAATCCCGATGCACCAACAAGCGATTGGGAAAGACGCGCGATTCAATTTATCGACCGCGAAATTGTGCGCGATTTTGAAAATATACGGCGTTGGACAAGAGATTGCGAAAACAATATGTGCATTGGCAATATTCAGTGGTTTTATTTGCACGTTCGCTCAAAATATCTTGGCGTTCCGATGAATAGTGCCACGCGCCAAGCCGTCGATTTTTTCACTCGCCAAGCCGAAAAATATTGGACTGAGGCAACCTTGTACGGAAAAGCGGCGACAGCACTTATCGCAGCGCGGCGCGGAAACACGACGTTGGCAAATCAAATTTTGAATGCGTTCAGAGAAAATGCACTTCAAACCGATGAAATGGGAATGTTTTGGGCGCGAAATACAGCAAGTTTCTTTTGGAGCGAACGACCTGTTTTTGTTCACACAGCAATTATCGAGGCTTTTGCGGAAATCGACAAAAACACGCCCGAAATTGACGAAATGAAAATTTGGTTGTTACGACAGAAACAAACACAGCGTTGGGACACGCCGATTTCGACCGTTGATGCGATTTATGCCTTGCTTCATTTCGGAAGTGATTGGTTATCAGACGAAAAAACAGTCGAGATAAAACTCAACAACCAAATACTCGCCACCGAAAATCGCGAAGCAGGAACAGGTTATTTCAAAGAAACGATTTCAGGCGAAAATATCACGTCCGAAATGAGCAGAATTTCGGTGCAGGTTACGCCAAAAAGTGGTGAAAGTCAAGGGCGCGGAATTTCTTGGGGCGCAATGTTTTGGCAGTACAAGCAAGACGTTTCAAAAGTGCAACAAAGCAGCAGCGCGCTTTCGCTCACGAAGCAACTTTTTGTCGAAAGAGTTGTTGGTACTCAGACAACTATGATTCCGATAGAGCAAGCCGAATTGCGAGTAGGCGACAAAATTATTACGCGCTTGACCGTAACGACCGACCGCGATTTGGAATTTGTCGCACTGCGCGATTTGCGAGCCGCCTGTTTAGAGCCTGTAAATCAGCGTTCGCACACGGTTTGGCGCGAAGGAATTGTTTATTATGAAACAATCAAAGACAGCTCTACGCAGTTCTTTTTCAATTTCTTACCGCGCGGAACATATGTTTTTGAACACGAAACTTGGATAAATAATGCGGGCGTTTTTTCAAATGCTCCGGCGAGTATTCAGTGTTTGTATGCGCCTGAGTTTGTGAGTTTTTCGAGTGGTGGGAAGATAGTTGTGAAATAATTGTCTGAAATAGGATTTTGGGATTTTCGGGATAAAAATAAAATTTGTACATTTGCAAAAAGAAATAAAAACCTAATTTTCACCTAATTTTTCTGCTGAGGTAGTTTTGTAGTAAAATTAGGTAAAAATTAGGTTTTTACAGTAAAACAAAGAAAGGGTAAAAATATGTTATTAGTTGCGGTATTTCTTACAATCGCTATCGTTTCTGCTGTTGCAGGAGGTATTTTGGTTTATAAAAATAAAGAAGTATTTTTCTCAAAACAACTTTAATTTTTCGTACATTCGTGCTTACTCAAACTTCACTTCTTTAAAATAAAAACTTCGTTTCTCGCCTGTTTGGTCTTGTAATTCTAAGCGACCGTCGGGAAAAATTTGTGTGATTTTGGCTTCAAAATTTTCATTTTGAGTTGAATATGGGAAATAACCGCTTTTTCGGTAAAGCATTTGCATATATTCGGTACGGATTTTTTCGGCATTTTGATTGCGGTAAATATAGAGGATACTTTCGCGAATTTCTTGCAAAAGTTTTGTTCGCGAATGACTTTTTTCGGTAATTTGCTTCAACGAAATTGCATTTGGCGCATTTTGAAAATCGGTCTGATTTACATTCAGTCCGATACCAACAATCGAATGTTTGATACACGTTCCTTGCAAAGAATTTTCAATCAAAATACCTGCAATTTTTCGGTCGTTCCAAAAAATATCGTTAGGCCATTTTATCGAAATATTATCTGCGTATTTGTCCAATACTCGCTTTATTCCAATGCTAACTGCTTGCGAAATAAGAAACTGCTCGTTCGCCAAAATGTGTTTCGGATAAAGCAAAAGACTGAAAAGCAAGTTCAGATTTTTTTTCGATTCCCACGAATTTCCTTGCTGTCCGCGACCCATTGTTTGGAAATTGGCACATACAACAAATCCTTCGGACAAATCGCTATCACGCAACATTTTAGCCAGTAAAATATTGGTAGAACTTACTGATTCTATGTGGAAAGTGTCGTTCATAATTTTCTTGGTTGATAAGTTGAGAGTTGATATGTTTATCAGCCATAAACTTATCAACCAATAAACCTCTCAACCAAATTATCCAAAAGAGTCAAAACTCAACGGCAAAAGGTCTTTCACTTTTTCGATTAGATACACACTTTCCGTTCCGTAAAGAAGCACGGGAATATCTTTTTTGAAGCGGTTTTCGGTTTCGAGAAGCACTTGACGGCACGCTCCGCAAGGTGTTACAGGTTGCGCAAGGAATTTTCCGTTTGTCCACGCTGCGATAGCCAAAGCCTTGACCGCAACATTGGGAAAAAGCGAATTTGCATAAAAAACGGCAACTCGTTCGGCGCAAAGTCCCGACGGATAAGCCGCATTTTCCTGATTGTTTCCTGCGATGATTTCGCCGTTTTCGAGTAAGGCGGCAGCACCAACGTGAAATTTTGAATAAGGAGCATACGCATTTTCGGTTTGCTCTTTGGCTTTGTCTATCAGATTTTTATACTCCTCGCTTAACTCGTCGAAGTGATAAACTGTTATTTTTGTTTCGATTGTTTTTTGATGCATAATATTTAAGTTGTCAGTTGTCAGTTACTAGTTTTCAGTTTTACGTCATTGCGGTACTGAATCAAGTTCAGCACGACGTTGTTTCCGAAAACTAACGACTGATAACTATTAAATTTGTTTACAAATATAAAACTTATTCTTTGAAAAATGCGAATTTTCCCGAAAAATTCATATTTTTGTGCTTTGGAATTTGAAATTTGAAATTTTTAAATAATGAAAACTTACTTATTTATCCTTTTTTTGGCGTGTCCTTTGCTTGTTTTTTCACAAACGAGAGCCGAGATTTTTAATGCTTATATCGATAATTTTTCGGAAATTGCAGTACGACAACAGCAACGACACGGAATTCCTGCGAGTATTATTTTGGCGCAAGGTTTGTTGGAATCGGGTGCGGGCAGAAGTCGGCTTGCGGTGGAAGCAAACAACCATTTTGGCATAAAATGTCACGGCTGGACAGGCGCAACAATTTATCACGACGATGATGAGGAAAACGAATGTTTCCGAAAATACAACAATGCAATTTATTCATTTGAAGACCATTCCGCTTTTCTCACAGGCAGACAGCGTTATGCTTTTCTGTTTGAATTAGAGCCGACCGATTTTCGTGCTTGGGCGCACGGATTGCGGAAAGCAGGTTACGCAACCAATCCGCGTTATGCGTACAAATTGATTGCGATTATTGAGGAATTTCAATTGTACCGTTTCGACACAATGGCGGCGACCGATGTTGCGCAAGCAAAACCATCGCAACCGCAACCCGAAGTAACGGTTGAACGTCAAAGACGAAATCGCACGCCGCTGAGTTCAATCAGCGCATATTCGCCACACGAAGTTATGCGCGTGAATGGCGTAAGATTTGTCGTAGCACGCGCGGGCGACACATTTGGAAGCATTGCCGACCAATTTGGATTGCGCGAACTTCAAGTTCTTACTTTTAACGAAATGCCCGACGGCGCACGACCCGAAGTTGGACAACGCGTTTTCTTGGACAGGAAAAAAAGACGCGCGCCGAGAGGATTTGACTCGCACGTTATTCGGTCCGGCGAATCGCTGTACAGCATTTCGCAACATTACGGCATTCGTTTAATCCGCATTTTTGAACTAAATGATATGCCGCTCAACGAAAAAGCGGAAGTTGGACAGATTTTGAGATTAAGATAAAATTAGAGTGCAGAGTGCAGAGTGTAGAAGTTTAGATAGCAAGTTATCGAACTGCACTCTGCACTCTGCACTCTACACACTAAAAAAAGTGCGTAGAAAAAACACCGAATCATTGCGTGATGTAGTTCGTCAAGTGCTGAAAGAACAGCATTTGGACGGAAAATTGGACGATAAACACATTGTCGAAGCGTGGTCTGTTGTGTTGGGTAAAAATATTTCCAATTACACAACACATTTAGAAGTAAAAAATAAAACCTTGTATGTAAGTCTTTCGTCGTCGGTTTTGCGCCACGACCTTTTTCTCTCGCGACAAGAAATAAAAACCGCACTCAATCGCCACGTTGGAAAGGAAGTGATTAGGGAAATTATTTTCAGATGAAAATGCACGAAAGGGCGAAGGCACGAAAGCACGAAGCAAACATTCAAAATTAAAACTTTTCTACTCGCATTTTTTCAAATAAAATTCGTGCTTTCGCCCTTTCGCGCCTTCGTGCTTTACTCAAACATTCTGTGCATTGCATCGAATTTGGCAACTTCTGTTTCGCCGAATTGAAGCAGTTTTTCGCGAATTTCTTTGACCGTGAAAATAGTCTCAGGCTTCGATTTTGAAAAAAACTTATCGGCGTAACAAATCAACTTTTCCTCGATAGAAATAGGAAGCATTTCGCGATGCGGAAGCGGATAATTGTTTTTTATGATACTTTCCAAACTAATTCCTGCACCTGTGTGTCGTTCGCAAACGAGCGCGTGCTTGGGCAAATTTTCAGCACGCAATATTTCTGCGCCAAGATAACCGTGTTCGATATAATGATGCGTTCCGAAGCAATGAATTTCGGGCGCGTGACACAAAAATATGCCGATGTCGTGCAACATAGCGGCTTCACTCACGAAGTTTCTATCGGCAAATCTGTATTCGGGATGTTTGTCGATAGTTTCAAGTGCGTAATTGCGAACGCTGATACTGTGTTTTACAAGCAGTTCGTATGCTTTTTCGTTATCGCGATAGTATTTTTTGAGGATTTTTTCGGTGTCAATCATAATTTGGAGCAAAAATACACAAAAAACTGCAAGTTTGAACCTACAGCAGCTGTCTAAATCAGGATTAACAGAATTATGAGATTTATTTGATTTGATTTAATCCTCTGAAAACCTCATAATTCTGTTAATCTTAATTCTGACAGTTTTTACCTTTTCACAATTTTCACCGTTTCCCCATTCACTCGCACAAAATACATACCTGCCGACAAATGACCAACTGAAATTTGCTCGTTCGGTGCGACAGTCTGTTGCAATACAATTCTGCCGTTTAAATCTGTAATGCTTACAAGCATATTTTCCGTAATTCCGCTGATTTGGAAATTGTCTAAAACAGGATTTGGGAAAACAGTAAATGAACTTTCCGAGATATTCGGAATGTTTGTTGGAGTTTGGGAGTAGTGAAAAGTGAGAGTTTCATCAAATCCTTGCCAAGCGTTGTTCCACCATTCATAAACTCTTACACCTGTCATTTTATTAGAGTTGTTGGAAAAGTTAACTTCAGCATCTAAAATATGCGGAAAAAAAACATCGCTTGCGGAAACGGACAAATCAAATTCAAATACCATTTTCCAATCTTCTCTCCATACATTATCTGCCCAGTCCCAACGATACTCAATTTCTGCCGTTAAGTTTCCATTTGTATCGTAAATGAATTCCGTTTTAGAGTGTTCTTCCCATTCGCTATTCCACCAAGAGTAATTAGTCTGCCTTATCAGATTTCCGTTACTGTCGTATATGTATTCGGTTTTTTGGCGTGCTCTCCACACTTGATTTGTCCAATTCCAATCATATTCAATTGCTAATATCATATTTCCACTACTATCGTATGTGTATTCAATTTTCCAGCTTTCTTCCCAGATTTCACTTGTCCAACCCCAATGAGACACAACTTCCGTTATCAGATTTCCGTTGTTGTCATAAGTAAATTCATATTTTGAATCCTCTTCCCACTCAGCAAACATCCAACGGTACCAAATTTCCATTGTCCGATTCCCGTTGTTGTCGTAGGTAAATTCCATTTTCCATTCTCCCTCCCACGCATTATTCCACCGAGAGTGTGAAATCCTCATTACCAAGTTTCCGTTACTATCATATGTATATTCTTCTTTCCACCCTTCTCGCCACGCGTTGTGCGCCCAATAGTAACTAATCCATGTTGCTATATTTCCGTTACTGTCGTATATATATTCTTCCTTCCATTCTTCTCGCCACGCGTTATGCGCCCAATAATAGCCAATCCACGCAGTTAATCTTCCGTGATTATCATACCTGAATTCAAACTTTACACCTTCATTCCAAACCCTGAAAACAATGCTATCCAAACGATGTTTTATAGCATTCGATTGCAATGTAGAAATCAGAGTTCTTGCTTTTCGCATTTCAGGCTTTGCATTTTCTCGAAACGAAAATATTTCTGATTGCGTTCTTCTTTCGCGGAGATTTTCTCTGTCGAAAGGGCGTTTCATTTCACGTTGTGCGAAAACGCACATTGTTGTCATAATGCAGACAAACAGTAAAGGTAGTTTTGTATTCATAAAAAAATATTTTTGTTGATAGATTTTAAATTATATTTTTGTTTTCGTAGCAAAAATATAAAATTATTTGCAAACAACCAAAATCTTTTCAAAAAACATCATTTGAATCAAGATTTTTAGGATTGAAAGATTAGCTGGATAAAAAATCTTGTAAATCTCGCAATCCTGTAAATCTTGATTCTGACAACTATTTACTATCTTTGCACTAAAATTAAAATTTTCCCATTATGGCAATAATCAAACCATTCAGAGGCATTCGCCCACCGCAAAATTTAGTAGAAAAAGTGGCTTCTCGCCCGTACGATGTGTTAAATTCGGAAGAAGCGCGCGAGGAAGCGCAGGGCAATCCGCAGTCGCTTTACCGCATTATCAAGCCCGAAATTGATTTCGCGCTCGGAACTGACGAGCATCTTCCCGAAGTGTACGAAAAAGCGGCCGAAAATTTCGCGCTTTTCAGAAAAAACGGCTGGCTCGTGCAAGACGACAAGGAATTGTATTATGTTTACGCTCAAACGATGAACGGAAAAACGCAATATGGTTTGGTGGTTTGCGCTTCGGTGGAGGATTATATGACCGAAAAAATCAAAAAACACGAACTCACGCGCCGCGACAAAGAGGAGGACAGAATGAAACACGTTCGCGTGAATAATGCCAATATCGAGCCTGTGTTTTTCGCGTATCCGCATCGCGTGGAAATTGACAAAATCGTTGCCGAAACAGTGAAAAATACGCCCGAATATGATTTTACGGCGACGGATGGCGTCGGACATCATTTTTGGATTATCGACGACGAAAAAACTATCGCGCAAATAACCGAACTTTTTGCCGAAATTCCTGCGCTTTACATTGCCGACGGACATCATCGCAGTGCAGCGGCGGCTTTGGTTGGAAATGAAAAACGCTTGCAAAATACAAATCACACAGGCGATGAGGAATACAATTATTTTATGGCGGTTTGTTTTCCCGATAATCAGTTGAATATCATTGATTACAACCGAGTTGTAACGGATTTGAACGGATTGACCGATGGCGAATTTTTGGAAAAACTTTCCGCAAATTTCGACATCGAACCGAAAGGAAAAGATGTGTACAAACCAAATAAATTGCACAATTTTTCGTTGTATTTATCGGGCAAGTGGTATTCGCTCACGGCAAAAGCGGGAACGTACAACGACAACGACCCAATCGGCGTGTTGGATGTAACCATTTCGTCGAATTTGATTCTGGACGAAATTCTAGGAATTACGGATTTGCGAAGCGATAAACGCGTAGATTTCGTTGGCGGAATACGCGGACTTGACGAACTGAAAAAACGTGTGGACAGCGGCGAAATGCGTACAGCACTTGCACTTTATCCTGTTTCGATGAAGCAACTCATTGATATTTCGGACACCGGAAACATTATGCCGCCGAAAACAACTTGGTTTGAGCCAAAATTGCGTTCGGGATTGGTTGTTCACGAGTTGTCTTAAATCAGGATTTTGGGGATTTTTGGATTGGCAGGATTTTTCAAATGAAATAATAACAAGAAAAAAATAATAATTTATGAGTAAAAAAGTTTTTTATTTAGTGTTAGCTGTAATAACGGTAACGTTTTTTACTGCTTGTGAAAGAGAGGAAATTCAAATGCCGGAAAGTCCGCTTGCTGGCAAATGGGTTGTTACTTCCGGCTATCACGCGAGCGATACTGACACGATTGTTTTTACGAAAGATTTTTTTGTGCTACAATATTTTGATTATCTTTTATCCTATGCGATACCTCAAAATTTACGTTTATTACCTCCGCCTCCGCCTTTTGTATCTTATTCGCTTTCAGGCGATAATGTTAAATTTTCGTTACATTTAGAAACAGAAATCATTAGCGAAACATACGAGTATGTTTTAGATGGCAATTCGTTAATAATCAAAGGATTTAGCAATCCATTTTCTTTTGGTGGCATAGGAACAGGTGTACATTTTACGAGAATTGAGTGATTTTTTTATAGGTTTTGCCGTTTCAAACAAAAAATGTATTTTTGTCATTAATTTAATGACGATTAAATTAATGACGATTAAATTACTCGAAGTATGAAGTTTTACGACAGAATAAATGAATTGGATACATTGGCGCGGATTGAAAAACAATCTGCTGATACAGCGTGTTTTACAATTATGGTTGGACGAAGGCGGATAGGCAAAACCTCTCTGCTTTTGCACTCGGCAGAAGGGAAAAAGATGCTCTATCTTTTTGTTTCTCGCAATAGCGAGGCAGTGCTTTGCAGTCAATTCCAACAACAAGCAAACGAGGCATTGGGCTTGCAAATTTACGGCACAGTCAATCGTTTTGCCGATTTGTTTGAGCAGTTACTGATTTTTGCCCAAAACGAGCATTACACATTGATAATTGACGAATTTCAAGACTTTGACAATATCAATCGCGCCATTTTCAGTGAAATACAAAATCTTTGGGACAGATATAAAGACCGCATAAAACTGAATTTTATTGTTTGCGGTTCAATCTATTCGCTAATGATGAAAATTTTTGAAAACAACAAAGAACCATTATTCGAACGACTGACTTCAAAAATTGTGCTTAAACCATTTGAAATTAGCGTAATAAAAAATATCCTGAAAGATTACAATCCCGGTTATACTGCCGATGATTTGCTATTTCTTTATGCACTTACAGGCGGTGTTTCGCATTATATCGCGTTGTTAATGAATGCAAAAGCCGTAACATTCAAAAAAATGCTTGATTTTGTAACACGTAGCGACTCTCCGTTTTTGAACGAAGGAAAAGAATTGCTTGTGTCGGAATTTGGGCGCGATTACAGTACATATTTCTCTATTCTTCAACTCATTGCGGCAGGAAAAACCACGCAAAGCGAGATTGATTCCATTATAGGAAAAAATACAGGTGCTTATTTGGCAAATCTTGAAAATCAATACTCTTTGATTGTTAAAAACAAGCCAATGTTTTCAAAACCCGAAAGTCGCAATGCGCATTGGACTATCGGCGATAATTTTTTGCGTTTTTGGTTTCGTTTTATTTATCCAAATCAAACCTTGGTTGAAATGGGTAAATTTGATTTGCTAAAACTTTATATCACAAACAATTATGAGCAATACAGCGGTTTGTTGCTCGAAAAATATTTTCGTCAAAAATTTGCCGAAGAAGAAATGATTACCGCAATCGGTAGTTTTTGGGATAACAAAGGCGAAAACGAAATTGACTTGATTGCTATAAATGATTTTGACAAAACGGCTACTGTTGCCGAAATAAAACGCAATCCAAAGAAAATCAGTTTACAAACACTGGCTATGAAAACTGTTGCCATTCAAAAACAGTTGGCACAATACGAAGTTTCATTGAAAGCATTTTCGTTAAGTGATATGTAAAATTTGCAAAAACAAACTCGCAATGAGAAAAACAGTAATTATTTTAAGTGTTCTTGCATTGGTTTCACAGAATATTTATTCACAGAATAAAATATACGAAGCCGAAAATACCGCAATAACCGACTTTTTGATAAAACACATCGCTATTCGAGATGGAAATCCAATTCATCAGGAAGCAGCCGATGAAGTAAATTCTTTTCTCATAAAAGTTTTTGAAAAACAATATACTGTCGACCAAATTCCCGATTTGATAACACAAGCACTCCAACTATTTTATAAAAATTCGATTGGAGAGTTTGACGATTCGCCGGATTTTCGTCGAATGACTACAAGGCGAAGTATGTGTTTTTTGGCATTGGCTTTTCTGTCGGACAAGAGTCGCTATCTTACTTTTTTGGCAGATGCACGCAACACTTTAAATAATATCGAAGATTTTGCGAATAGCGAAATGTTGTTGATTGTAAATATGGTGGAATTGTACAAAACATTAGGCTTGGAATTTGCTTTAAAAAGTAGTATCAAAGACCTAATTTCGCGATACCAAGATGATTTGAAAAGCAAGGAACAATATACGCGCAACAATTTTGCGGCAGAATACAGAGAAATTTTATCAAAAATCTTAAAATCATTGCAATAAAAAATGTGATTTGACACAGGCGAATTGTTGATGCAAGTTGCCGAAAAAAGAAAAGAAAATGAATGAAATTATAAAACATTCGGAATACCGCGATTGGTTGCGTGATTTGAAACAGCAAATCAAAACAGGACAGATAAAAGCCGCTCTTTCGGTTAATAGTCAGATGATTATGCTGTATTGGGATTTGGGCAGACAAATCGTCGAAAAGCAGGAAAACGCAAAATGGGGAAGCGGTTTTATTGAACAGTTGAGCAAGGATTTGAGAGAAGAATTTCCTGAAATGAAAGGGTTTTCGGCAAAGAATTTGCGCTATATGCGTGTTTTTTATAAATTTTATTCGCCAATTTGGGAACAGCTTGTTCCCAAATTAGAAAACCAAATTATGAAACAACTTGTTTCGCTTTTGCCTGTCGAAAATTCTGAAAAATCCGAACAACTTGTTCGAAAAACACAACAGCCAGATAATGAGCAAAATACAATTTGGCAACAAGTTGTTGCCAAATTGGTTTCAATTCCTTGGGGACACCATATATTAATCACGCAAAAAGTCAAAGACATTGACCAAGCCATTTTCTACATCGACAAAACCATTGAAAATAATTGGAGTCGCGCGGTGCTTGAATATCAAATTGAAACAAATCTTTACGGCAGACAAGGAAAAGCCGTTACAAATTTCAACGTGACTTTGCCTGCGCCTCAAAGCGACCTTGCCAATGAAATAATGAAATCGCCGTACAATTTCGACTTTCTGTGTTTGTCGGAAAAAGTAAAAGAAACCGACCTTGAAAAATCGCTTGTACAGCATATTTCTCATTTTTTGCCCGAACTTGGTATCGGATTTGCTTATATGGGAAGGCAATTTACGCTGAAAGTCGGAGGCGATGAATATCGAACTGATTTGCTGTTTTATCATACACGACTGAAATGTTATGTGATTATCGAGCTGAAAACTAAAAAGTTTGAACCTGAATTTGTCGGAAAGCTGAATTTTTACGTTACGGCAGTCAATGAGTTGGTGAAAGACGACCACGACAAGCCAACTATCGGTATGCTACTTTGTAAGGACAAAAACAACTATGCAGTAGAGTTTTCGTTAAAAGACGTAAATAATCCTATCGGCGTAAGCACTTTTCACTATACCGAACTGGCAGACGAAATGAAAGCTGCTTTGCCATCAGCGGAAAAATTACAAAACGAATTGTTGAATTTTGAACGCGAGCACGAAAAAAGATAATTTGAAAATGAAATTTTACGAAAGACATAAATGAATAACGCCCAAAAATATAATCAATCACATTTCCAAACATTCCTCAAAACAGGAATGTTTGGAAAGATGTTGCTTTTCCTCGCTTTCCTCATTTTGCTTTCGGCTTGCGGAGTAAACAGGCGAATAAGCCGAGCCGACAGACGTTTTGAAACAGGCGAGTATCACGCGGCAGGTGAAATATACAGAAGTGTGTACGGACGAATTTCCACCAATAATCAGCCGTTGAGAGCGCAGGTTGCGTTTCGTCAAGGTGTTTCGTTTCAGCGAACTAATCACCCGCGCACAGCTTTTGCTTTTCAAAACGCCATTCGAAACAATCATCCCGACAGCATTGTTTTTCTTTATTTTGCACAGGCTTTGCAGCGCGATGGACGCCACGCCGATGCAGCTCGAAATTTTGAAATCTTTTTAGAATACGACCCCGAAAATATCGTGGCGCAAAACGGACTTTTTTCCTCGCAAATGATAGCCGAATGGCGAGAAACGCCTACGCGATACACAGTTACACGGTCGAGAGATTTTCACGTGCGCCGTACTTCCAATTTCTCGCCTGCATTTGTCGGAAATTCGACGGATATGATGGTTTTCACCTCAACACGTTCGGTCAGTAGAGGAGCGCGGACAAGAAATAATCCGATTACCGGAATGGGAAACAGCAGTATGTTTTCTGTTCGGAAAAATGCTGCCGGAAAATGGGAACTGCCCGAAATGTTACCTGCCGAAATCAACAAACCGAACTCCGAAAATGGAGTTGCCACTTTCAGTCCCGATGGTAGAACGATGTACTTTACTCGTGCCGAAAAGTCGCCTTATTCAGATATGGGTGCGCAAATTATGGTTTCGCAGCGTGCCGGCGGTGCGTGGAGTGAACCACGACCGTTGCAAATTTTTGAGGATAGCACGATTACTGTTGCGCATCCGACTATTTCGTCCGATGGCGAGATGATTTATTTTGTTTCCGATGCGCCCGACGGTTTTGGCGGAAAAGATATTTGGCGCGCTCGACTTGCCGACGGTGGAGTGAAATACATCGAAAATCTCGGACCGGAAATTAATACATCGGGCGACGAAATGTTCCCGATGATGCGTCACGACGGTATTTTGTTTTTTTCGTCGAACGGACATCCGGGTTTCGGCGGATTGGATATTTTCCGTGCAACGCCAATTCCTGATGAAGAAAATGAGGAAAAAACGCGTTGGGTGGTCGAAAATATGGGCGTTCCGATTAATTCGCGCTGGGACGATTTCGGAATTACATTTGCCGGAACAACCGAAAGCGGATATTTTTCCTCAAATCGTAACGAACGACAAGGTTTCGATATGATTTGGAGTTTTTATTTGCCCGAACTTACTTACTTTATCGAAGGAAGAGTGCTTGACGATAGAAACGAAATTGTTTCCGATGCCATCGTGCGAATGGCTGGAAATGATGGTACATACGCGCGCATTCAGGCTCGACGTGATGGTTCATATCGTTTGCGATTGAATCCGGGCGTGGATTATGTGATGATGGCTTCGTCAAGAGGACATTTAAATCAGAGCCACAATTTTAACACGCAAGATTTGACCGACAGCAAAACCTTTACTTTTGATTTTCAACTCACGCCGGCTTTTCGTCCGGTGGCACTCGATAATATCTTTTTCGACTTCGGAAGATGGGATTTGCGACCCGATTCTGAGCCGGGTTTACAGGTACTTTTGAAGTTACTGAACGACAATCCGAACATCACGATAGAACTTAGTGCGCATACCGATTTTGTTGGAAGTCGCTCGGCAAATCAACTGCTTTCCGAACGGCGTGCGCAATCGGTAGTGAATTATCTTGTGACGCAGGGCATTTCAAGAACTCGCCTCACTTCCGTCGGACACGGTGCTGAAAGACCGGTTGTAGTTAGTGCCGATTTGGCGAAACAGCACAATTTTCTGACAGAAGGCGATGTGCTGACCGAAGAACTTATCCGAACTTTTGAGCCGGAACAACAACAAATCGCCAATCAAATCAACCGCAGAACGGAATTCAGAGTGTTGAGAACGACGTATAATTTACAGTAAAAAAAATGCGGTCACAAATTGTGACCGCATTTTCGGAAAAGAAAAACTTGTGCAAATATTTTTGCGAAAATCTACTTTTCCCAAAATCATTTTCATTGCGAAAAAATCAAAAGCCTGCTGATTCTTTCCTCGCTCGGCATTGGAAGCAAGCGGAATTCAAACGTGCGGAATCGCTCGATGAGTTCAGTTTTTGCTCGTAGTTCGTCTTGAATATCAGCGTTGAATTTACGGTCTAAAGTAATGAGGTCAATGTGCGCATTTTGCACAAAAAAGCAAGAATCAACGGCAAAAAATCTACCCGTCAGCGAGTCAATCCTTGCCTCTCTATCGGCTGTTAAGCGCAACGTGTATTCGTGCATATTTCCGTCATTTCGAACGAGTTGATACACGCTGTCAACAAAACCGCTTGCGTAATGCACATTGAGTTGAATGCGCTGGTTTGCGCAAGAATCTTCGGGCATCACTTTCATATGAAAATGCAAAACGTAAATATCTTGCATCATCAGCGTACTGTCGATAATAGTAAAATCCAACTGATTGCGTTCCGCCACTCTGTTATTTAGCACAAAATGAGTAGTATCGCTCCAAATATCTACATTCGCGAGCCTAATCGGCGCAGGAAAAATGGGATGAAATTTTCCTGCTTTTACTTCGTCAAGTTGATTTGTAAGGCGTTTGAGTACGCGCGCATAAACTCGCTCAAATCGCTTCGGGTCGCGACTGTACCAAACAAGCGTAGAATCGAATTGTGCTTGATTGATATTGTGATTTTTCAAAACCGCCTCGTAATATCTATTTCTTTCATCGGCATTTAAATGAGAGAATTCAAAAGTTTCAAAAATACCGTCCAGCGTATGCAAATCGACCAATAGATTGGTCATTTCGCGCACATTCAACACATCTCTCGGGCGATTGGTACACGCAAAAAATGTGAGTAGAAGTATGAAAAACAGGTATTTATTTTGAAATTTCGACATCGTTGTTTTTTTTGCTTTCCAAACTGTGGCTAAACTCTTTTCGGAAAAAAATCGCTATCAAAAACACGGAAATTGTTATCGCCGAATCGGCAATATTGAAAATGAATGGAAAAAAAACGACTTGTCCCGATGCGTTTGTTATTATCGGAAAATAAAGCATATCAACCACATTTCCGTGAAACCAAGGCGCGTATCCGCCACCTTCAGGCAAAAAAGTTGCTACTTGATGAAATGTGCTTTCGCTGAAAAGCACACCGTGAAAAACCGAATCCAAAATATTTCCCGACGCTCCTACGATTAACAATGCGATGGTCAAAATATAACCTGTTCGCACTTGTTTTTTTATCAATAAATGGATATAATAAACCAAAAATCCAACCGCAATGATGCGAAAAATGGTAAGAAACAGTTTAGGAACAAGTTCCATTCCGAATGCCATTCCGGGATTTTCGATGAAGCGAATCTGAAACCAACTAAAAACTTCCACATACTCGCCGAGCGTAAAGTTTAGTTTGATAAAAACTTTCGATATTTGGTCGATAAGCAGTACGACGAAAATAATGAGACAGGCTTTTAATTTTACTGACATAAGAAGTTTTGAATTTTGAATTCTAAATTTTGAATTACGCTTTTTATCAATTTGTTGTCTGAATTCAAAATTCGAAATTCAAAATTCAGAATTTCCTAAAACCTATCTTCCTTCTTTGGCTTCGATGCTCAAGGTGGCGTGAGGAACTGCGCGGAGACGTTCTTTTGGGATTAATTTGCCTGTTTCGCGGCAAACTCCGTAGGTTTTGTTTTCGATGCGAACTAACGCGCCTTGCAAATGCTGGATAAATTTCATTTGACGTTGAGCCAATTGTCCGGCTTCCTCTTTGGACAAAGTAGAAGCACCTTCTTCCAACACTTTGAAAGTAGGCGATGTGTCTGTAACATCATTTCCATTCAAATTATTCAAACTATTGCGTAATTCTTCGTAATCTGCCTGCGCTTTTTCGAGTTTTTCGTTTATTATCTGGCGAAATTCTTCCAATTCTGCATCCGAATATCTTGTTTTTCCTTCCGACATAATCTCTCTATTTTTAGTTGGATTTATTAAAAATGTTTTGTTTTCGTACTTTCTTTCGCGAAAGTAAGAATTTTGTTTGAAACAGCAAAATTTGTGCCTAAAAAATTACGCTTTTTCAACTCGTATTTTCACAACGTAGTCGTCAAATTCGAGTTCGACCGCATCGCTCAACTGCTCAACCAGCGCGATTGAATTTGCCAGTGTTTGTGAAGCAATATAATCTGAAAACGCTTCGACGGTGGCGTTTATTTCGTCACGTTTTTCGATTTCCACCTTTATTTTATCCACAATTTCGTATCCGCTCGATTTACGAATGTTTTGAATGCGATTGACCAGTTCGCGGGCAATTCCTTCGCGGTAAAGTTCGTCAGTAACGGTAATATCGAGTGCAACGGTCAGTTTTCCCTCATTTGCAACCAACCAACCCGGCATATCTTCGGTGTAAATTTCTACATCGTCGACGGTCAAAATCACATCGCCCGAAACCAGCGAAAGCGTATATTCGCCGTTTCGTTCAATTTCGCTAATTTGTTCTTTGGTAAACGAAACCATTTCGCGCGCAATGTCTTTCATCTGTTTGCCGTATTTTTTTCCCAGCGTTTTGAAATTCGGCTTGATTTTTTTCACCAGATTTTCCATATCAATATCGGGCGAAATAATTTCAAGTTCCTTTACATTCACTTCGGCTTTTATCAAATCGGCAATGTATTTCAGTTGTTCGCACATTTTTTCGTCTTGAGCAGGAATAACCGCTTTCGTCAACGGTTGACGCACTTTTTTGTCAGCCTTTCGGCGTAATGCCAAAATCATCGACGAAGTTTGTTGCGCCAATTGCATACATTCCTCCAAATTTTTGTCAATCAGATTTTCGTCGTATTTCGGAAAATCGGTGAGATGCACTGATATTTTTTTGTCGGTGTTCATATTTCTTTTTATTTATTATTTTCAATTATTTATCAATTGAATTGCGTCCGCACTGCGGACGTAATTGTATTTTTTTAGTTTTCAAATAGTTGCATGTTGTCATTCAATTCACGTTTCAATTCTTCCAAAAGTTGTTTTTCGGTAGGCAAATAAAGTTGGTAAACGCTTGTCTGAATGTGGGAATTTTCGGGCAACGAAAATTTTACCATCGTGTTGTTTTTGTCGGCGCAAAGCAAAATTCCGACTGTCGGATTTTCGTCGGACAATTTCTCCATTCTGTCGTAATAATTCACATACATTTGCAGTTGTCCAATGTCTTTGTGCGTGAGTTTGTGCGTTTTAATTTCGATAACCACAAAACAGCGCATCAGACGATTGTAGAAAACAAGGTCGGCAAAATACTCGTCATCTTCGAGCAAAAGCCGTTTTTGCCGTGCTACAAACGAAAATCCATTGCCCAATTCCAACAAAAAATCCTGCAAATTAGTTATGATTGCACTTTCAAAATCTTTTTCATAGTAAGCGGCTTGCGGTTTGAGGTTCAGAAATTCCAGCACCATCGGGTCTTTGATAATTTCAGACGGTTTTTCAGGAATACGCTCGCGCCGAGCCACTTCCAAGACTGATTTTTTGTCGTTGCTCAGCAACAAACGCTCGTACAAACCCGAATTTATTTGCCGTTCCAACTCGCGTCCAGTCCAACAATTATGCAGTGCTTCGTGTTCGTAATATTCACGCTTATATTCGTCAACTATCTGAATAAGAAGCCGATACTGATACCAGTTGAATTGCGAACGCACTGCGTTCGCAATTGGATAAGTGCGAAAAAACTGTCGGCACTGTTCCAATGTTCTGACAGAAAATCCGCTTCCATAATCAGGCTCTAAAGTTTCGGCAAGATTGCGAATAAGATATGTGCCGTAATCGGCGCGTGCTTTGCCTTGCTGTTCTTCTACAACAATACGTTCGCCGAGTTTCCAATACATTATAACGCGCTGAAAATCAACACTGCGAACTGCATTGGTTTTTGCCGTTTCAATAATTTGTCGCACATCGGCAACGAAGTTTTTTTCGAGTTGTTGGACTTGGTTGTTCATTTTATTTTTTCAATTTATGCGCCGTAATTATCGTATAACTATTTGCGTTTATGGTTATTACACAACTATCAACATTGACGTACCAATTTTTTCCTTTTCGGAAAATTTCGCTGTTCGGATTTTGAATTTTCTCTACACACCAATGAATAACATCATCGGTTTCTAAACCGAGATTTCGTTTTATGCGCACTTTTCCCAATTCTGTCGTGTGAATTTTGTCTAAATTGGAAATTAAATCTGTTTTGTCTAAATAGTTCATTTTTGTTTTGTGCGATTTATCTTCTGTTTAACAGTTTATATAACAAATGATTAAGCAATCCAATTAACCAATACATTGGAAATCGAAAAAATGTGTATAACAATGTAAAACTATCAACAATAACTTCATCTTTGGTAACTGCATTTATTTCAAAACCCATTGATAAAAAAGGTAAAATAAAACCATACAATAAAACGAAAACCAAACTATACCAACGACCTAACTTTTCAAACCGAATTTTTATGTAATCTTTCAGTATTAAAAAGTTGATTATTACTATTGCAATGAAAACAACAATGTCAAAATATCCAACAAGACCATTCTCTAAGTATAAAATTTCCATTCTCTCGTAATTCGTAATTTCTAATTCGTAATTCCTTCCGTCAAATCCCGATACAATCTATCCGCATAAAACGGCGCAATCGGCGACATAAGTTGGCTCACGGTAAGCAAACAAGTGTAAAGTGTCTGATACGCAGCGATTTTATCGTTGTCGTATTCACCACCCCAAAAACGCTTGCGGTTGAGGCGAACATACCAATTCGAGAGATTATCATTGACAAAATCTTGAATGGCGCGACCAGCGCGAGCCGGCTCATAATTTTCATAATGCTCGGTAACTTCTTTAATCAGAGAGTTTAAGAGCGAAATAATCCAACGGTCAATTTCGGGTCGCTCGGCAACGGGAATTTCTTTTTCGTCGGGCGAAAATCCGTCAACATTTGCATAAAGCGCAAAAAACGAATACGTATTGTAAAGCGTTCCGAAAAATTTACGGCGCACTTCCTCAACGCCTTCAATATCGAACTTCAAATTATCCCACGGCGAAGCGTTTGTCATCATATACCAACGCAACGGGTCAGAGCCGTATTTTTCGATTGTAGCAAAAGGGTCGATTCCGTTTCCGAGTCGTTTCGACATTTTATTCCCGTTTTTATCCAACACCAAACCGTTGGAAATCACGTTTTTGAACGCCACTGAGCCTTTCAGCATCGTGCTAATGGCGTGAAGCGTAAAAAACCAACCACGTGTTTGGTCAACGCCTTCCGAAATAAAATCGGCAGGGAAAACTTTGTTTAATTCTGATTTATTTTGCGACATATTTTTATTTTTTTATTGTTCAAGTTTATTTTTATTCGTCATCGTGTTGTATAAAACCGATTCGCCTTCGCGGTTTTTCGTCAATCTTTTTTTGCTCAACAAGTTGGGTTTTATCACTTGAAGTCACAAATTGTGACCTCAAGTTTTCGCCATCTTTTCAAGGTCGCAATTTGCGACCTTAAAAGAGAATGTTCATCTCATCTTCCTATTTTCAATCCTTGCTTTTGTCATTTTTTCGCGTAAACCGCCATCTTTTAAAAAAATGTCGCCCAAAGTTTTCAGTTGTTTTGCCAACATATAATCAACTTGTTTAAGGAGACATATCGCCATATTTGCAATAGTTTCGGGTGGACGAGTGCGCACAATTTGCATAAAAAATCCCGAATCGTTGTGTTTTCGCGCAAGATTTTGCATTGCGACTTGCTCCGGCGAACCATTTTCCCATTGCACGTAATTGCGAGTACGCAAGTAATCTTCATAATCTTCGAGCAATTCAGCAAGACTGGCTTTAGCAACATTCATCAGTTTAATTTCTGTTTCTTTTGAAGTTGCTGCCGCCATACTGCCTTCCGCAATATTCTGTTTTCCCGAACGCGCCGCTTGTTGCATTTGGTCAATGGTACGGTCGCCTCGTCGCAAATAAGTGTGTACAAAATAGTAAGTCATATCAAAAATCACTACCGATTTCTGATAACTATACAATTTTTTGTAGTCCTTGCTTGCCGGAATTAGATTGTTATTCATATTTCCTTTCCTTTAAGTTTTTTAAGCCACTTAAGAATTTTAAGATTCTTAAGATTCCTACCAAAGCTCACTCACACTCAAACGGATAGTGCATTTGTGCAAATGGCATTGCGCCGCTGTCAAACCACACGTCAATCAAATCCAACTCTCTTTTCATCGGTTTTCCGCTTGGCGAAACGAGAATGATATTATCCACATACGGACGATGTAAATCAATGTTTTTCACATCGTAATTCTCTGCCGAATAATCACCTACTTTGAAGTTTTTGAATGGATTTTCGGTCATAAAACCTGCGGTGATTGATTTTTCCATTTCGGCAAAAAGTTCCTCCACTGAACCGATGCAGATTTCTTCCGTGCCGTCTTCGGTGCGCCAAATCGGAAGCGGAGTTCCCCAATAACGCGAGCGCGACAAATTCCAATCCTGCAAATTTTCGAGCCATTTCCCAAAACGACCTGTTCCGGTAGATTGCGGCTTCCAATTGATGGTGTCGTTCAACTTTATCATTTCCTCGCGACAAGCCGTTGTGCGAATAAACCAACTGTCTAACGGATAATACAATACAGGTTTGTCGGTGCGCCAACAATGCGGATAAGTATGCGTGTATTTTTCGATTTTGTACGCCAAACCTTGTTGTTTCAGCATCACGCAAATATCAACATCGAGCGTTGGGTCATTTTCCGTTAAATTCGGGTCGTACTCATTTTTCACAAAACAACTCGAAAATTCTTTATACAAATCAACATTTACGTTCGTTTTTACAAAATCCTCGTCTAAATCCTCAATTTTGAAATACTTTCCCGTTAAATCAACCATTGGACGCAAATGTCCGTGATTATCGAGCAATTGCAATGCAGGAACGCCGAAATTTTTCGCTACTCGTGCATCGTCAGCACCGAAAGTCGGCGCGATATGCACAATTCCTGTTCCGCTTTCGGTGGTTACAAAATCGCCCGAAATGACGCGAAACGCGCCATCACCCGGATTAACCCAAGGAATGAGTTGTTCGTATTCCAAGCCGACAAGTTCTTTTCCTTTGTATTTTTCTATAATTTCGTATTCATTTTTACCTAAAACGCTTTCGAGCAAAGCCTCTGCCAAAATCAACTGAACTTCTGTTTTCAGATACGGATTTTGCGTTTTCACTTTCACATAATCAATTTTTTCGCCAACACAAAGCGCGGTGTTCGATGGCAAAGTCCAAGGCGTTGTTGTCCAAGCGAGGAAATAAGTAGGCAAACCCTCTAAATCCCCCACAGGGGGATTTTTTAGTCGGAATTGAGCCACACAAGTCGTATCTTTCACATCGCGGTAGCAACCCGGCTGATTGAGTTCGTGCGTACTCAAGCCTGTTCCCGCAGCGGGAGAATATGGCTGAATGGTATAGCCTTTGTACAATAAATCTTTGTTGTAAAGCTGTTTGAGCAGATTCCAAAGCGTTTCGATATAGCGATTGTCGTACGTGATATATGGGTCGTTCATATCAACCCAATATCCCATTTTCGTGGTCAAATCTTCCCATTCTTTGGTATATTTCATCACATCTTGGCGACAAGCGGCATTGTATTCATCGACAGAAATTTTCTTACCGATGTCCTCTTTCGTAATACCAAGCGTTTTTTCCACACTCAACTCCACCGGCAAGCCGTGCGTGTCCCAACCGGCTTTACGTTTCACCTGAAAACCTTGCATCGTTTTGTATCGACAAAACACATCTTTAATCGTGCGCGACATTACGTGATGTATTCCCGGCATTCCGTTTGCCGATGGCGGACCTTCATAGAAAACAAACGATGGTGCACCGTCGCGTATTTCTACACTTTTGTGAAATATATCTTGCTCGTTCCAGCTTTCGAGTACTGTTTTGTTTATGTCCGATAAATCCAACTGTCGGTATTCGGTAAATTTCTTTTTCATAAATAATTATCTGATTTTTTTTTAGAAATGCAAAAATACGAATTTTTTTTCAGAGTTCAGAGTTCAAAGTGTAGAGTGCAAAAAAAGCAACTCGAAGTTTTGAGTTGCTTTTTTATATTGCTAAGCTAAAAAATTAGTGCTTGCGCTGTCCGTTAAAGATACTTGTTCTTGTTCCGTCACCAGCAGCCGTTGACCTAAATCTTGTTACGTGGAATATGTGATAAGTGTCATTATGCAATACACCAAAAACTCTATCTGGGTTTGTGTCTGTTGCAAAAGTAAAATCAATACTTGCAGCAACTCCAGCAGCGTCTATTTTTGCTTTTAATTCTTCTTGTGTTGTAATTTCCGCCCAGTCAGCCGGAGTCAACGCAACCAACTTTGTTGCACTGGATAGAACTTGTACTGCCGTAGCCGTGTTATTTAGTCTTAATCCAAAAGCATCCAATCCTCCTGTAGCATTAGCGCCTCCAACACGTTGCCACTCGAAAGCAATAGGTGCTGACAATGGAGTTGTTGGGTCAACCTCTTGGTAGAAATTAAAGCGAACGTTTACTTCTGTTGGCGCGCCACCATTTCTAACAGTTGCAGTAAATCTCAACGTAACATAAGTTTCGCCAGCTTCGTATGCGTGGGCTAATCTGTCCGCCAATTCTTCGTGGGCTTGGTTAATAGAGAACAAGAAACGGTTTCCATCACCTACGAAAGTGTTGTCGCCACTTCTGTTTTCTGCAACAAGATGCACGTGGTCGCCGTGCACTACACGCAATTCAATAGTTTCAATTCTCGTTCCTTCCGGAGAAGTAACCGTACCGGTAATAGTAAAATTACCATTTGCAGCCTCGTTGATAGTAAGTCCTTCCGCGATTGTAATCGTAGCTCTGTCCTCTGTTGATTCTGTACAACTCGTAAACATAAAAGGTATAGCAACTGCTACTACCAAAAATAACTTTTTCAAACTTGTTTTCATAAAATCAAAATAATTTTAATTGTTAATAATTTTAGTTGTTAAATAATGGCACAAAGATACTGCATTTTTTTTAACAACCAAATTATTTGGTGTTTTTTTGAATTTTAATTCATTTGATTAACAAATTGGACGGTTGTACAGGCTACAATTCCGGCTGTTTCGGTACGCAAACGGCTATCGCCAAGCGAAACAGGAATGAAATTCTCGGACAATGCTTTTTTCGCTTCTTCGGCACTGAAATCGCCTTCGGGTCCGATAAGAATTAAGGTGTCGCTCGCTTTTTTGCACAAGTTTTGAAGCAGATTTTTTTCTGTTTCATCGTGACAATGAGCAATGAATTTTTCATTTGCGGTGTGTCGATTTAACAGTTCATCGAAAGTGCAGAGTGGATTCAATTTCGGGAAACGTGATTTTTGTGATTGCTTCGCGGCAGAAACAATGATTTTCTGCAATCGTTCGGGTTTTATTATTTTTCGTTCGGAAAATCGGGTAATGATTGGTGTAATTTGGTCGATGCCGATTTCGGTTGCTTTTTCGAGAAACCACTCGAAACGTTCGATATTTTTTGTTGGCGCAATGGCGATGTTGAGTTTATAATTGCGCGCGCCGATTTCAGGGATTTGTTCGATTATTTCAACGAAACATTTTTTCGGATGCGGTTGCGTGATAATTGCCTTGAAATAACCGCCAGCACCATCAACAATCCGAATTTCGTCGCCTGCTTGCAAGCGCAAAACTCGGACAGCGTGCGCCGATTCTTCCTCAGAAAGAATGGCGTTTTGACGAATGTCGGGAGTGTAGAAAATCATACTTAATGTGCTAATTTTTTAATGTGCAAATATGCTAATTGTAAATTTTATGCAAAACCTGATTTTTACCTGATTTCAAAAACAAAACAACCTGAGTAACAGAAAAACACTTTCTTATTCAACCTGATTACCTGATTTTTTCTGATAAAAATTCAGTAGTTTTTTATGCTCGTCTTCGTAACTTTCTTTTGTGTGGTGTTCTTTTTGCGTTTTGATATATTCGCACAAAGCAGGAATATTTCTCTTTGAAACCGAAAATGCAGCGCACGATTGTTGCCATTGGAAAAATCCAACACACAAACGGTTTTCGTTGATAAATTTTTCCGAACTGTTTGCTATGATTGTTACCAGATTTTCATCGTCTATTTGAGGTGCGCGGGACAACAAAACGTGAACGTGTTCGGGATTTGCATAGATTTTGTACAATTTGCAACCGTTATTGTTTACAATTCCTGTAATGTATTTTTCTATTCTTTCTCTGTGTTTTTCAAGAATAAGAGGTATTCTGTTTTGCGTTACGAAAACGTAATGCATATAAATATTGTGGTATTCTATTTTCATTTTTTTAATCAGGTAATCAGGTTTAGATTTATGTGTTTTCTGTTACTCAGGTTGTTTTGTTTTTGAAATCAGGTAAAAATCAGGTTTTCAAACTTTTTACACATAATTTCCTGCATAAATTAATCGTTTGGACTGGTCAATTTCTTGACGAAGGTAGTCGTTTCTAATGGCTTTATTTTCAAGCAAATCGATAGGTCGTTTGAATAAATCTTGTAAAGCAAATTTCAAGTTAAAATAATTGTCGGCATATTCCAGCGGATTTGCAGAATCAATATCAACAATCAAATCAATGTCGCTGTTGTTGTCGAAACGGTTTGTAAGTACAGAGCCGAACGCATACAACGATTTCACCTTGTTTTGAAGGCAGAGTTGCACCAACGTATTTTTATAACGGTCTATGTACATTTTCTTGAAAATTATTGTTTTGCAAAAATACAGTTTTATTTTAATAAATACCCCAAACCCCTAAAGGGGCTTGCAGACTTTCGGATGTTTTTTTACAATCTATCATTTTTTGCTGTTTCTAAAGTCCCCTTTAGGGGATTTAGGGGTAAATCTCACCTTTCGCTGCAATCAGCGTATTTTTCAGCAACGAAACGATTGTCATTGGACCAACGCCGCCCGGAACAGGCGTAATGTACGAACATTTCGGCGCAACTTCGGCGAATTTCACATCGCCGCTGAGGCGAAAACCGCTTTTTGTTTCGCTCGACGGAACGCGCGTTGTGCCGACATCGATTACAACTGCGCCGTCTTTTACCATATCAACCGTCAGAAATTCGGGCGCGCCCAAAGCGGCGATAATTATATCGGCTTGACTGCAAATTTCCGCCAAGTTTTTTGTGCGACTGTGGCAAACGGTTACGGTCGCATCGCCCGGATATGCTTTTTGCATCATTAGATTGGCAACAGGTCTTCCTACGATATTGCTTCGCCCGATTACGACGCAGTTTTTACCCGAAGTTTCTATTTCGTAGCGTTTTAGCAGTTCCAAAATTCCCGCAGGAGTTGCCGAAACATAACACGGCAAACCGATTGACATTCGTCCGACGTTGATTGGGTGAAAACCGTCAACATCTTTTTTGTAGTCAATCGCTTCGATTATTTTTTGCTCGGAAATGTGTTTCGGCAAAGGCAGTTGAACAATAAAACCATCAACATCGGCATCGTTGTTCAGTTTGTGGATTTCCGACAAAAGTTGTTGTTCGGAAATCGTATCCTCAAACGCTAATCGGGTAGAAGTGAAACCGACTTGCTCGCAGGATTTTACTTTGTGTGCAACGTATGTTTCGCTTCCGCCATCGTGTCCGACAATGATTACCGCCAAATGCGGACGTTTTTTCCCTTCGGAAATCATTTGTGCCACTTCTTGGGCAATTTCTGTTTTTATTTGGTCGGCAATCGCCTTTCCGTCAATCAATTGCATATTAAATAATTTTGAATTTTGTTTTCTGTGTTTTCAAACCTAACAGGTTTTTGAAACCTGTTAGGTTTAGGTTTACGCCGTTTGTTTGGTCTATGTTTTCTACCAATATTTTGTGCCTAACGGCACGTTTTATTTCTGATTTTTGTTTTCGGGCGAAAGATTTTTCGCCCCTACTTCTGAATTCTGATTTTGTCAATTCAAAATTTTGAATTCAAAATTTCCTATCTTTTTTCCAATTTCGAATTCTGCTTAGCCTCGTAGAGGCGTGATATTGGTAGAAAAATATATTCAGCAAGTTTGGCGTGCCGTAGGTACGCAATATGTTTGCGGTTTGCAATGTCGCGTACCTACGGCACGCTGTTTTTTAATTTGTTTTTTCTACCAATATTCTGTGCCTAACGGCACGTTTTGTTGCAAATTTTTAATTTTGTTTTCCTAACTCAAAATTTAGAATTCAAAATTCAAAATTTTCTACCTCTTTTTCCCAAATTTCAATTTTCCTTGTTGCACGGTTGCGGCGCGCATCATTTTGCTGGTTTGTTCAAATTGTTTGAGCAGGCGGTTTACTTCGACAATGGTTGTACCGCTTCCTGCTGCGATGCGTGCTTTTCGGCTGCCGTTCAAAACGCCCGGATTGGCGCGCTCGTGCGGAGTCATTGAGTGAATTATCGATTCTATTTCTTTGAATGCATCGTCTTTAATTTCAACATCTTTCATCGCTTTGTTCATTCCGGGAATCATCGCGGCGAGGTCTTTGATATTTCCCATTTTTTTGATTTGCTGAATTTGGGAAACAAAATCGTTGAAATCGAACTGATTTTTGGCGATTTTCTTTTGCAGTCGGCGTGCTTCCTCCTCATCGTACTGTTCCTCAGCGCGTTCAACGAGTGTAACAATGTCGCCCATTCCGAGAATTCGGTCAGCCATTCGCGTCGGATGAAACACATCGAGCGCGTCCATTTTTTCGCCTGTTCCGACAAATTTTATCGGTTTGTTCACCACCGAGCGAATGGAAAGCGCCGCACCACCGCGCGTGTCGCCATCAAGTTTGGTGAGAATAACGCCGTCGAAATCCAGTCGGTCGTTGAATTCTTTTGCGGTGTTCACGGCATCTTGACCGGTCATCGCATCGACCACAAAAAGAATTTCGTGTGGATTGATGGCTTTTTTAATCGCCGCAATTTCCTTCATCATTTCCTCGTCAACCGCCAATCGACCTGCGGTATCGACAATCACCACATCGTTTTGATTTTGCTTGGCGTGTTTGATGGCGTTTTCGGCAATTTTAACGGGATTTTTGTTTTCCTCCTCAAAGTAAACAGGAATATTGAGCTGTGTTCCAAGTATTTTCAACTGTTCAATTGCCGCAGGGCGATACACGTCGGCAGCAACCAAAAGCGGTCGTTTCGCTTTTTTGGATTTGAGCATATTTGCCAGTTTTCCCGAAAAAGTTGTCTTTCCCGAACCTTGCAAACCGGACATTAAAATTACGGCAGGGTTACCTTTTAAGTTAATATCTACGCTTGTTCCGCCCATCAATTCGGCAAGTTCATCGCGAACGATTTTTACCATTAATTGATTTGGTTTCAAGGAAGTAAGAACATCTTGTCCGAGTGCTTTTTCTTTTACCGTTTCGGTAAATGTTTTTGCGGTTTTGTAGTTGACGTCGGCGTCGAGCAAGGCTTTGCGCACGTCTTTCAATGTTTCGGCAACGTTGATTTCGGTA
>Ga0123355_10000976_pt1 | contig 39657 bp, 34 predicted proteins | sample TergutEmb28metaG_3_FD_89872 | JGI IMG/M metagenome (GOLD analysis project Ga0123355, IMG submission 89872) | Embiratermes neotenicus P1 segment gut microbial communities from Petit-Saut dam, French Guiana - Emb289 P1 | ecosystem: Host-associated > Arthropoda: Insects > Digestive system > Gut ...
AAAAAGGTGGCTGTTTGGGCGAGCTAGTGCCCTTATTTTTTTGCCTTTTCACCCACATGCCGCAATAATAGAAAAAGCCACATCCCTGTACTATGGCAAGGAGTGGCTTTTTTGACAGTCTGAGCTGAGGACTAATCCTCAGCTTTTTTCAAACGGTTAACTGCTATAAACAATGCAAGAATTGTTACTACCACTGCAAGCAAAAGGTTAACTGGCAGCATATTTGAAAAATATCCTACACTTATTGCCACAGGATGGCTAAACAACTGATAGGGCGAAAGCTGGCCAATTCGTGGGATTATACTAATCAGTATAAATATAAAATATGCGCCAAAGCTTAACCCTCCGCTAACGGCAGAGCTTTTGGTAAGTGACGAACATAGGATAACTAAAGATAACATCATTAGTGTGCCGGCACTGAAAATAAGTGACCCCGCCAAAATATTTCCTAGTTGACCGGCTTCGTTAAACAGCAAAAATGTGTATACATAAGCAACCAGTGCAGAAAGTATGATAACAACAGTGGTTATGATAACCGCAATTGTAAATTTAGCTAGTATGAATGGTGCAAACCCAAGACCCTTGGAAAACATTAGGCTTGCCGTGCCGGTTCTTATTTCGCGTTGTACCGTGCCCATATACATAAAAAGTACTGCAATAATTCCAATTTGCCCTAATTGGCTGTAAAATTGAGCATAACTTTCCTGCCAAGAGGGGTTTGATAGTGCCGCAATAAGAAGTTGACCGGTTTCATCATCCGATGGTATCAGCAGATTAAAGAACTCGCCCATAAAGCGTGTTAGCAGCGGGGTTGTTATTGCAAAAAACAGGAAAACGCATGCCAGTACTAAAATCCGTTTTGTACGTAGGTTTTCCGTTAGCTCTTTACTCATAAATGTTATATAACTAGACATTGGCAATCTCCCTGTAAAAAATATCTTCTAATGATGGGGTATGTGCGCTAAAGCTTTCTACCGCCAGGTTATTGGCATGTACTATGCCTGTTGCGGCACGGCTCAAATTTTCCATATGACCATCATTAGCATTTAGCAAAAACTCCTGTGGCATATCTAGGCTGTTAATTGCAAGTTTAGCTTCTGTTGCCTTTGCATGGAAAAGTTTAGCGTCACTTTCTTTATAAAAACGAATTTTAGCTGTGTTCTCGGAATGGCGGCGGCGTAAACTATCCATATTATCCTGGGTTACGATTTTACCTTTTTCAATTATTAGAATATAGTCGCAGACATTTTCTACATCTGCCAAAATATGCGTAGAAAATACAACCGTTGTGCCTTTTAAGGACTGAATTATTTCTGCCACGTCTCGGCGGCCCATAGGGTCCAGGGCAGACATTGGCTCGTCCATAAATATTACCTGTGGGTTGTTTATCATTGCCTGGGCAATACCAAGGCGTTGCTTCATGCCGCGGGAATACCCGGATATTTTAGTACGGGTTTTTTCCAGCCCAACCAGGTTGAGTAACGATTTTATGCGTTGCTTGGCTTCCCCAATGGGGATTTTGCATATTTTTGCGCATAGGGCAAGAAATTCTTCCCCTGTCATATATCCATAAAAATTGGGCACGTCGGGCAGGTAACCAAACACAGCAGCGTTTTGCTGCCCAAAGTACTGTTCCTTCCCCATCATGTGAATTTTGCCGTTGGTGGGGCGTATAAGCCCAACCAGCATTTTTATAGTGGTGGTTTTACCCGCACCATTTTTGCCCAAAAAACCGCAGCAGCAACCCTGGGGGACTTGAATATCAACGCTGTTTACAGCAGTGGTGGTGTTATACTTTTTGGTTAAATTTTGAGTTTGTACGGCGTTTGTCATTGTAGTCTGGTCTCCCGTTCCTGAGATTCTTCAAGTGCAGCAGCTTTTTGGTCAAGAGAGCTTGAGCCAACGGCAAAATAGATAATTGGCCCAATAGTAGCTACAAACACGATTACTGCACCCCAAAGAAGTTTATCCTCGGTGCGGACTTGTTTTTTTAACAAATTTACGAGTGCAGTGATTAGCAGTATAAGCTGAATAATAATAAGTGGCATAACTATCATTAGTACTAAGCGAAAAATGTCGCTACTAGCATCCACCGGGCGGTTTACGCCAACACTAATAGCGTTTAATATTAATAGGTTCATATTGTTACCTCCTTAATTTTATGTTGATTCAAGTGAAAATTTCCACAGCATAATCTGCAGGGTCGTATGGGCTTACATATACCCAAACGGCTAAACGGCATTCAGGTGGGTCATGGGATGCCAGCCTACCATGCAACAGGTGAAAATTATTATTTTTGCATAGGAAAGGCATGCTCTTAACAAGGCAGGTCTTACCCTCGTGGTTTATATAGGAGCATTCTGCATAAGCGGAAAAAGAATGGCCAATGCGCACACGGGGGTTATACTGAATTCTTACTATTTCGCCGGGAAAGCTATAGCCTTCGGCCTTTAGCCTGGCGAGATTCGCTTGTTGGTTACGGACGAGTCTGCGGAAAACAGCTGCGATTATCAGTTCAATAGCCCCTGCCAAAGCCAATGAGCCCCCGGTTATCATAAGAGAAAGTATGGCAGCATTGTTGCTAAAAAAGAAGTGCAGAGCAAAAACAAACATGCCTACTCCAAAAAGCGACCCGCCTACTATGGTATGAACAGTGACAATTGTCTGTCTAACCATGCGTACAGGCGTAAGTTCGTGAGGGCTTTGCCGGTTCCATTGTGTGTTTTCCATTATTCAACCTCCAGAAATTTGGCCTTAAGGCACTTGCCAACTGATTGTTGTGCGGCTGTTTCTTACTCGATCATATTGCAAGGTCATCCGTATGCGCCCGGGCTCAAGGCCGTGTTCGTGTAAGTTTACCGGACCAAAATAATCCGGGGATAAAAATATTTCCACTACTATGTCGCCCTGTTCCAAAAACAAGAAGAGGCTGCCTTCTTCGTTGGTGCTCTCTACGTGAAAGTGATGCAATTGTTCTGTATTTAATGTGTGTGTTCTGCGGGAAGTCCCTCTGCCACTGCGGACAGTCTCTGTCCATACATTGTTTCTGTAACTGGTAGAGCGAACAGACCATACTCCATTATTCATAGTTGCGCCTCCGCCAAAGTCTCCGGTTGCAAAGCTAACCGTACCTATGATAAAAAGTGGGATGGACAAAATAAATACTACAAGGCTTGCAATAAGGGCTTTTTTGTATGTGCCAGGCGGGTCCACGTCTTTTTTTGTGCGCCCAATAAGCAAATAAGCTATAAAGCCAATTGCGTTGGGAATAAACACCGCCGCCAATGCCCATGCGCCAGGGGGTTGAGTGCTTTTTACTTCTGCATCCTTATATGTCCACAAACCAATAAACGTCAATAGTGTGAATATTGATATCAAAAATACTAACAAACCTACGATAAACAATGTCATGTGAAATTCACCTTTCTAATCTCGTTGTTTTTGAGTAACGCTGCAAAAGCAATTGTTGCGCTTATTGTAACTATAATATAGTACCCAACAAAAGCAATGATGGTCGCCAGCCAGCCAAATAATATAGTGGTTGCGGTTAGCAAGAGTACTGCGGCAATTATTGCATGGGGAACAAGAAACCATAGCCAGCGCAGTTTATCTTGCTCTTTGTCTTGTGCGGCATAAAGCTTTTTCCGTAAGGCTTCCCGTGTAGCAAGCGGGATATCTTCCCGTTTATAGAAATAGGATTTTAATGCATTATCCAGTTTGGTGCTAAAATGTTCGCTATCATTAGTTGCCATAGGTAAATCCCTCCTTCAACAGTGCTTTTTTTAGTAAGTCCCGGGCCTTATGCAAACGGCTTTTTGCCGTACCAACAGGAATGCCGCATATTTCTGCAATAGTTTCCATCTGGTAATCATCGAAATAGTAAAGGATTAACGGTATACGAAATTTATCCTTCATTTCCGCAATGGCCTTACCAATGGCCTCTTGCATTAACGACCTTTGGGTGGCTTCTTCCGTTGGGTTGTTTCCTGCGACAGAGGTATTAGTCCATTCTTCCAGTTGCGTTTCCGGGGCTATTGTTTGCCGCCTAAGTGCTTTCCTACGCATGTTTTTCCACTTCCCGGCGGCTATAGCAAATAAAAATGACTTTGGATTTTGCTCGGGGTCTATGCGGTCAATCATTTCAAAGGCGGCAAGAGCAGTTTCTTGATACAAATCGTCAGATGCCGTGTGGTGGTTCATTGTTAGATGCTTGCAGAATGTGAACACATCCCGTTCGTACGCTTCAAGAAACTGTTCAAATTCTGCAACGGTCATGGGCATCCTCCCTTAGTTTGTATGTCGACACTATATCTTGTCGTAAGTTTGTATTTGGTTCAAAAAAGTTTTGGCGGGGTTAAAATGGTACATAAGTTATGAAGTCTGCGTTCCGGTGTTTGCTGGTTTGCCATCAATGGCTGAATAATTTCGCTAATTTTTGTCATAGCTTCGATTATTTCTTCCGATGTAGCGTAGATAGGGGCCGTAGTAAAGGCAGAGCCGTCGTTTAAAATATCGATATTTTCGGATTCTGAATATGCCTTAAATTCGCCCATGAGACCCATCATATATTGGACGAATAACTGTAAATATCCATTGCCGTCGTTTTCCTCAATTATACGCTGAATATCCATTACTAAGTCATTATTCACAGAATATGACTTTTCTACTGCGCCCCGGATTTGTTTTTGGCCTGTTACTTTTATTATACCGTCGTTAAGCATTGCCTTAAGGTGGCGATACATTGTTGGCTGTGCAATATCCGAGAATTTTTCTAGAAGTTTTTTTGCCGTTAGTTGTTCGTTAAGCGTAATTTCAAAAAAGATTTTGGCCTTGGTGGGGTTTGTCAAGTGGTCTATAATTTTGCTGTTCATTATAATTACCCCCTTGCAATTATTATCATATGCGATAATGTTATCGCAAGTGATAATAATTGTCAATAGAAATTTACGGCCCACCATGGCCTTGCACGATTTGTCCACATTTTGCATAAATTGTAACAGAGTCACTATTACTACATTTTTGACTTATTATGGATATAGTCCGGAAGGAGGACATATTGTGAGAGAAAATTGGTTGGAAGGTTGCATTCACTACGGAAGCCAATTTGAAAAATGCGAAGAGAAAAAAGAGGAAAAACGTGAACGCCGTTTCTCCCCATTATTTATGCGCTTGTGCCGGCATACTACCCGTGGCAGTTTTCCATGGTAGCATAATCCCCCTCATTTGCAGGGGGTTATTTTTTTTTGACAAATGTGGTATATTCTTGTGAAGTATTTAAAAGGTAATCAAAACCCGCCCGGGAAAGGAACTATACCAATGCCAAAAAACAAATTAGTAGAAAACATTACCGATATGGATCAAGATTTTGCCCAGTGGTATACAGATGTTGTTCGCAAGGCAGAGCTTGCCGAATACTCGGAAACTGGGGGCTGTATTATATTTAAGCCCTATGGCTACGCTATATGGGAGTTGATTCAGCAGTACTTGGATGGCGACCTAAAAGGCACAGGTCACGAAAATGTTTACATGCCGCTATTAATTCCGGAAAATTTGCTGCAAATGGAAAAGGACCATATCGATGGTTTTGCCCCGGAAGTAGCATGGGTAACCCATGGCGGCTCGGAAGAATTGACGGAGCGCTTTTGCATTCGTCCAACTTCCGAAGTGTTGTTTTGCTCACATTATTCAAACGTTGTCCAATCCTGGCGGGACTTGCCTAAGCTGTACAACCAATGGGGTAATGTCATGCGTTGGGAAAAAACCACACGCCCATTCCTGCGCACCCGTGAATTCTTATGGCAGGAAGGCCACACCGCCCACGCCACGGCAGAAGAATCCTTGGCGGAAGCACTTCAAATCTTGGATATCTACTGCAACATGGTAGAAAAAATGCTTGCTATCCCGGTAATTAAAGGCCAAAAAACCGAACGGGAAAAATTTGCTGGGGCATTAGCTACCTATACTTTTGAAACTATGATGCACGACGGCAAGGCTCTTCAATCCGGCACAACTCACGATTTTGGCGATAAATTTGCCAAGGCCTTTGACATAAAATATTTAGATAAAGAAAATAAACTGCAATATGTTCATCAATCGTCCTGGGGCGTGTCTACACGCTTGATAGGTGCGATTATAATGGTACATGGCGACAATAACGGTCTTGTACTTCCGCCTGGTATTGCACCAACTCAGGTAATTGTTATTCCCGTAGCATCCCATAAACCCGGGGTTACGGAAAAAGCCGAAGAATTACGTGCCCGATTGGGTAAAATTGCACGTACTAAAATAGACCTGTCCGACAAATCCCCCGGTTGGAAATTTGCCGAGCATGAAATGAAAGGTGTCCCGATTCGCCTGGAAATTGGCCCTAAAGATATCGAAAATGGGCAATGTGTAATTGCCCGCCGTGATACGGGTGAGAAAATTGCCGTTTCCTTGGAGGGGGATGCCTTGGAAGTCGCAATTGCCGAAACCTTAAAGGCTATTCATGATAATTTATTTACCAAGGCGCAAGAACGTTTGAAGGAAAAAACTTTTGCAGTTCACAGCCTCCAAGAGCTTAAAACCACATTGGATACCACTCCAGGTTTTATAAAAGCCATGTGGTGCGGTGCAGATGAATGCGAAGTTAAAGTAAAAGATCAAGCCACTGCCACCAGCCGATGTATCCCCTTTGACCAGGAAAAAGTAGGCGAAGTCTGTTTCGTTTGCGGTAAACCTGCGGATACTATGGTAGTGTGGGGCAGGGCGTACTAATATGACAAATTTTGAAAGAGGTAATGGCATGAACCCAAACAAACCGGGAAGACCCACGCCCAAATTTCCAAAGCGGGCGGTTGTCACCAGCGGAATGCCCTATGGTGATAAGCCGCTGCATTTCGGGCATATTGGCGGCAACTTTATCCAATCAGATATTTACGCACGTTTTTTACGTGACCGTATTGGAAAAGATAATGTGATATATGTAAGCGGGGCAGATTGCTATGGCTCCGGGCCGGAAGTTAAGCACCAAATCGCAAAGGAAAATGGCTTTACAGGCACTGTCCAAGATTTTGTATCTTCTAACTATAATTTTCAAAAAGAAATACTGGAAGCATACAGCATAAGCCTGAACCTGTATGCCGCATCTGCGCTGGAGCCCGCCGCTGGCCACCATGCAGAAATGTCGGAATGGTTATTTAACACATGGTATGACCAAGGTTACTTGCGGTTAGAGGAAATTGAGTTGTTTTTTGACGAAGAAAACGAAATGTTCCTTAACGGCAGACAAGTAGAAGGCCAATGCCCCATTGTTGGGTGCCAGTCTGAAAAAGGCTATGCGGACGAATGTGCCTTGGGGCACCAGTATACCCCCAAGGAACTGATAAACCCGAAATCTGTGGTTACAGGCAAAACCCCCACACTTCGCCCAAATAAAAATTGGTACTTCGACCTAGAGCGATTTGCAGATGACCTTAAAGAACGCCAAGCCCTTCTTAAAGAGCGTGGCATAAGCCGCCGTTATATGCTGTCCTATATAGAGGACTTTCTTAAAGACCCGGCGATTATGATAAGCAAAGTGGACGAGTTAGATAGCTTATATGAGGCCTGTAAAAAAATGCCCGCCCATCAAGCGGACATAAATGAAGATAAGAAAACCGGGACACTGACTTTTAAAGTGTTGAAAGACCGGGAAGCGGCGTGTGAAATTTTGCGCCAGCACAATATACGCTTTCGTACAGGCACAACTCTTACTCCATTTCGCCTTACAGGCAATGTAAAATGGGGCATTCCTGTACCTGAAAAAGACGGCGTAAACGATCAAACCTTCTGGGTATGGCCGGAATCTTTATGGGCTCCAATGTCATTTGTAAAAACGTATCTGGACCTTAACCGCCCCGGAGAGACATGGCAACAGTGGTGGTTTAATGACGATTCCCAGGTGTATCAATTTATTGGCGAGGACAATATCTACTTTTACGACATTGCGGGTATGGGCTTGTTTATGGCACTAAACGACAAGGCCGGGCGTGACCGCCAAACAAATTTGCCAATAGTAATCCCAAACCGGCATGTGTTTTTTGGTAACAGCAAGGCCGCCAGCAGCGGGAAATTGCGCGCCCCTGCCGCCCATGAACTTTTAGAATTTTATACTGCCGAACAGTTGCGCATACACTTTGGTCATATGGCATTGCAAAATAACAGCGTGAAATTACTGCCTAAGGCTTTGTTTAAAAAAATGTTTGCAAACGAAGATGTTCCAAAAGAGCTGGGCGATATTGAAGGTTTTGACGCAACTTTGGCAGAGGGCAATTTGCTGACAAATGTGTTTAACAGGCTTGCCCGTTCTTGTTTTTACAGTTTGCAGCAATATTTCGATAGCCAGTTTCCAGCAAATGAAATATCCGTCGAAGCAAAAGATGCTTGCGGCAAGCTAATTGACGACTATGAATTTGCTATGTACCGCTTCGAATTTTCTAAAGCCGTAGACATGCTGGACAAGTTCCTGCGGGATTCTAACAAAACATTTGATGCAAAAATGAAAACTGCCAAAGCCGACGAGGATAACAATTTACGAACACAAACTCTGGTGGACTCTTTCCATGCCGTAAAAACCGCCGCCATACTTTTGCATTCTTTTGCCCCGGAGGGCACGGAACGCTTGCAAGAGTATCTTGGAGTTGACGATAACCTATGGGATTGGGCCAATATAAAAGAGCCATTAAGCTTCTTTATGGGCGAAGACCATCGATTCAAATTCCTTGAACCAAGGATAGACTTCTTCTTGAAGCATCCTAGTCAGTTGGTATAAGTACGGATTCCATTGTTAGGTGAAAAAACGGGGTTGCCTTGTGAAGTAAGAAAATGGCATTTATGAGCGTCACGAGGCAATAGACTTCTCCGGAGAAGTCTATTACTCCACCGTAACCAAGCCCCGAAGTCTATCCAGTGTAGTTTGTCCAATAAGGGCAACATTAATCAATTCATCCACAGAAGAGAAAGCACCGTTTATCTCTCTAAAGTCAACTATGTTTGCCGCCAAAACAGGCCCGATGCCCGGAAGGGTTTGCAGTTCCATCACTGTGGCTGTGTTTATGTTTACCGGGCCATTGGTTTGTACCGAATAAGTTTCATCAAAAATAAACACTTCATAGATATCGTCGCCAATGGCAGGGACAATAACTTGCATGGCATCGCGTAAAAGTGCTGCTAAATTTATGCGTGTCAGGTCTGCATTTTCCGTTTTACCACCTGCCATTTGCAAAACATCATCTACCCTTGCGCCCTCTGTAAGCTCGAATACCCCGGGGTTCATTACTTCCCCCACAATGTGTACAACTATTATTGCGGGGTCGTCAACAACAAGTGGTGGCGATGTTTCTCTCTGTGGTGCAGCCTCATAAATAACGTTGTCGGCTTGTATAACCCTGCTTGTTTGGCCTCGGGTAGATATATAAACAATACCAACGATTACAACGCACAATATGCCCAAAAGTACATAAATGTAATCTTTAATAAAGCCAAAAGCGTAGTTTTTCATTGGTATGCCTCTTTCGCAAAAAATGGAACTTGAAAACGCAAATTAGTATCTACGCAGTCTTGCAATAACTATATAGCGGTAACTAGTAATACCTCGGACAGATTCGCAAGTAGAAAGAATTAATATTTGATCGCTTTTATCAAGTACAATATCCGTAGACCAGCGGGACTTGCTTTGTAATAACAGCATAAACTCGTAAAATTCCTCGTCTGTAGGGAAGTTTGTAGTAAGATAGCAAAAGTCTATGTGGGTACGGAAAAATGAAAAAATGTCCCATGCAGTTTCTTCATAAGGGGTAGTAAGCAGGATGTGTGTGTGGTCGCGGAAAAAACTCTCGTTATGAAAGTGGCGAATATTATGAAACTTGTTGCCCGCACCCATGTTATGACCATAAATTAATGTGTTATGGTCTGCCAAAGCGTACAGGTCATTTTCATAATCCAGGAAGATAGACCCTGCGACGGATTGTTGCCAGCGTAAATCGTGGTAAAGGTAAAACACATTGTTACCTGTTTGCGCAACGGGATAAGCAATATTTGTATTTGGAATTTCTACAAACCCTATAATATCCGGGTTATCATAATATTCCCGCAGTTGTGCTATACGGGGAAGTAGCTCTCTTGGCTCGGGTATATATTCCTCTTCAGGTTCATACTCAGGGTACTCTTCAATTTCCGGCTCGTATTCAATGGGTTCCGGTTGTATGGGTTCCGGTTCTATGGGTGCTACTATAACAGGGTCTCGTGGTTCCCTTATTGCATCTTCGGGGACTTCAATTATACGGGAACGGTAGTAGTTGACCCCCAGTATCATAAGAGTTATTAAAAATAGAAATATGCAAACTCGCTGCAATATCTTTGACATCATTATCTGCCTTTCACACAATTTTTCCAATAATAATATATAGTATGGGATATGTCAATTTGACATTGGTGAAAAGCATGCGTAAGTTTGGCTATTGTGCATAAGCTCAAGCTTTGTTATACTCAAAGATGACAAAATCCCTGTTTCGCAAGCAGTCTAATAGCTTCAATATCGGAGGAAATAAATTAATGAACGTCCAAAAAATAAAAGAACAAATGATGCGTATCCGCAACTTTTGCATAATAGCCCACATCGACCATGGAAAATCTACCCTTGCGGACAGGCTTATTGAGCTTGCCGGTGTTTTAACCAAGCGGGAAATGCAAAGCCAGGTGCTGGACAATATGGACCTGGAAAGGGAGCGCGGCATAACTATAAAAGCGCAGTCTGTGCGGCTTGTTCATACTGCCGAAGATGGAAAGGAATATATATTAAACTTGATAGATACCCCGGGGCATGTAGACTTCACGTATGAAGTAAGCCGCTCACTTGCGGCTTGCGAAGGTGCGCTTTTGGTGGTAGATGCTGCACAGGGTATAGAAGCACAAACTCTTGCTAATGTTTACCTTGCCATGGGCAACGATTTGGAAATTGTGCCTGTAATAAACAAAATAGACCTTATCGCCGCCGACCCGGACAAAGTAAAAGAAGATATCGAAAACGTGATTGGCTTGGACACAACAGATTGCCCGCTAATTTCTGCAAAAGTGTCACTTAATATCGACCAGGTATTTAGGGCAATTGTAAAATCCATTCCGCCGCCTGTTGGCGACCCTTCTGCCCCGTTAAAAGCTATGATATTCGACTCTATTTACGATGCCTATAAAGGGGTTATCGTTTTTGTGCGTGTCATTGACGGTGTGCTAAAAACGGGTATGGATGTCCATATGATGGCTACGGACAAGAAGTTTGGTGTTGTAGATACCGGGTATTTTGGCCCGGGTAAGTATATTTCCTCCGGCGTGCTTACAACAGGGGAAGTTGGATATTTTACCGCAAGTATCAAAAATGTGGCAGATACCGCCATTGGTGATACAGTAACAGAAGTGGGCAACCCAACGGCAGAACCATTCCCTGGGTACAAGAAAGCAAACCCAATGGTTTACTGTGGCATCTTCCCTGCCGACGGTGCAAAATATACAGACCTTCGAGAGGCGTTGGAAAAGCTGCAGTTAAACGACGCCGCGCTTCATTTCGAGCCGGAAACGTCTATCGCACTTGGCTTTGGTTTCCGCTGCGGTTTTTTAGGGCTGCTGCATCTTGAAATAATACAGGAACGCCTGGAGCGTGAGTATAATCTGGATCTTGTAACTACTGCCCCAAGCGTAATTTACAAAGTTCATCAGACCGACGGTGTAATTATAGAATTGTCAAACCCGGCAGACTTGCCCGACCCTTCCCGTATAAATTTTATGGAAGAGCCTATTGTAAAGGCAGAAATTTTGCTGCCTACAGAGTTTATAGGGCCGATAATGGAGCTATGCCAGGAGAGGCGCGGAGTATATCTTGGTATGGAATATATCGACGACAGCCGTGCAATTTTAACGTACGACTTGCCACTTAACGAGATTATCTACGACTTTTTTGATACGCTGAAATCCCGCAGCCGGGGGTATGCTTCTTTTGACTACGAACTTAAAGGATACGAACAGTCCGAGCTTGTTAAATTGGATGTGTTGGTGCATCACGAGCTTGTGGATGCGCTGTCTTTTATTGTGTATTCCAAAACAGCCCAGGAGCGCGGGCGTAAAATTGTTGAAAAATTAAAAAAGGAAATACCAAAGCATCAGTTTGAAATTCCCATTCAGGCAGCTATTGGCAGCAGGATTGTAGCCCGGCAAACCATTGGCGCACTGCGCAAAGATGTTTTGGCAAAATGTTATGGGGGCGATATAACCCGTAAAAAGAAATTGCTTGAAAAGCAAAAAGAGGGTAAAAAGCGTATGCGCAGCATAGGCTCTGTTGAAGTGCCCCAGCAGGCGTTTATGAATGTACTGAAGTTGGACGAGGATTAAAATGCACGGACAGGGTATATATATTCACATTCCTTTTTGCTTGCAAAAATGCAATTATTGCGATTTTCTTTCTTTTCAAGCGTACGAGAAGATATGCCAAAACAGTAGTGCAGGGCCAGGGGTTATTGAGCAATATGTAAATTCGCTTTTGTATGAAATGGAGCAGTATAAAACTAAGGCACAAATTGACACTGTATACATTGGGGGAGGCACGCCCACGGCACTGCCTTCCCATTTATTATGTAAAATTTTAAATGCGGTCTTGGAACTAACTGATAATACAAAAAATGCGGAAATCACCGTGGAAGCCAACCCGGGTACTCTAACCTCGGAATATCTTTCGGAACTAAAAGCTCATGGTGTAACCCGTCTAAGTATTGGCTTACAAACTACAAAGCCACATTTACTTAAGGCAATAAACCGCATTCACACCATGGCAGATTTTATAGATAACTTTCACGCTGCACGCAATGCGGGCTTTGATAACATAAACGCGGACTTAATGTTTGCTCTGCCGGGGCAAACATTGCAAGACTGGCAGGATACATTGGAAGAACTAATTGCCCTATCCCCGGAACATATTTCTGCCTATAGCCTAACCCCGGCAGAAAACACCCCTTTATGGGATGCCTTGGATGCAGGGCAAATTCACCTACCCTGCGACGAAACAGACCGCAGTATGTATCATATGGCAAGAAAATTACTGACAAGAGCAGGGTACATTCACTACGAGCTTTCTAATTTTGCCAAGCCCGGTTTCAAAAGCCGGCACAATATTAATTGCTGGCGGCGTGTGCCATACAGGGCTTTTGGCTTGGGCGGGCATTCTTTCGATGGTGCAAAACGCTGGCATAATACAGAGGATATGAACGAATACCTTACAAATAACCATACTCCGCAAAATGTAGAGCATTTATCGGAAACGGACACTCTGGCAGAAACCATGATTTTGGGGCTGCGCCTGATGGAAGGTATCCCGGAAATGGATATCCCGCAAGTTTTCTCCCGTGAAATTGAAGCCCAAATAAAAAAAGGGCTGTTAGCCCGTAAAGATGGCAAAGTATGCCTGACGCCATTAGGTATGGATTTGGCAAACCAAGTTTTTATGGCATTTTCATGAGTGCTTCGCTCTTATTGTAAATACAATTGCCTGGGGCCGTGCAAATACTCGCGGTACAGAGTATCGTCCTATTCCCCGGGTTACATAAACCGGCACATCGTCCCGTGACCGTGCCCAACCGTATGCAAAACGCAGCCCATAACTTGTAATGCTGCCCCTGTATAAATAAAATGCCCAGCCGAAAAAGGTAATTTGCCCGCCATGAGTATGCCCCGCAAGTATTAAATCCACGCCGGTAGTATCCTGCTGCATAGTAACATCCGGGTTGTGGGTTAGCAGTAGAACAAAATTATCGTATTTTGCGTCGGCTGTAGCTGTGGCAATACATGGGGTTCTAAACCAGAAGTCCGCCGCCCCTGCCAGAAAAAAACCATCACGTATATGAAGGCCCGTATTATCTAAAAATCCAATGCCAACCTTCGACATTATATCGTTAAGAGGGAAGTAGATATCATGGTTTCCCTCCACGCCAAAAATGCCGTCGGTAGTTTCTATTTGGGCAAAGGCTGCCAATGTGTCTTGAAGATATTGCTGTCTAAGCCCGTAGTCACCTCCCAAGAGCAGTAAGTCCAAATTACGGGCGTTAAGTTCCGTTACTATATCTTGCAATTGATTTTCGTGTAATCTGTGGGTATCCGACATAAACCCAATGCGGTAGCCGTCCAGCTCCCTGGGCCAATTTTCGGAATAAAACACGACTTCTTTATACTGTACAATTCTATCCAGGGTTAGCATGTGTACAATGTGAATTAGCGCAATAATCACTCCAATGGTAAAAACAACGCCAATTATCTTTTTAATCATATAGCCAGCATCCCCATAACCCTAAGTACATAAATAAATGCCGTTAGTGTAACCGCCGACATAATTGTAGATATTACAACAATTGTACCGGCAATATAGGTGTCGCCGCCCATTTCTGCTGCCATGGCATAGCCAACTACTGCTGATGGTACACCAAAAAGCATTATAATAACCGCAAGGTCGTAATCTCTAAAACCAAAAATTATGGCAAGAACAATAAAAATAAAGGGCATAATGGCGACTTTGATAACACTCCCGATTATTGCATATTTAAATTTAGCGTCAAAGCCGTGGAAGGTCATGCCACCGCCAAGACATAAAAGAGCCAATGGTGTAGCAAGGTTGGCAGTGGTGTTTATTGCACCATTTATCATCTCTGGCAATTGGATACTAAACACCGCCAGCAAAATACCAATTGCTATCATAACATTGGAAGGGTTTTTGATAACAGCCCAAATTATTGCCCATACACCCAGTTTTTCTCCTGTGCAAGGCGCAAGTGCCAAAATAGAAAACACGTTAAAAAATGGCACGACAAAAACCACAACCAGGGCGGCCCGGGCCATCCCGGCCTCCCCTGCAAGGTTAATTATCAGCGGCGTACCAAGAAGGGCAAAACTGCCCCTATACGCCCCTTGGGCAAAAGATGCCAGTACGGGTTTCTCTTTCAAAAAAATAGCGGATACTCCCCAAATGATGAAGAATGCCGCCACAGATGTAATAACCGTGAATGTAATAAAGTTCGCATCCATAAATTCGCCAATTTCGATTGAGTAAACTCCCCGAAATAACAATGCGGGGAGCCCTATGTAGTATACAATTTTATTGCCGCTGGACAAAAAGCCCGAGGTTATAACCCCATGTCTTTTTAGTAAATATCCTATAAACATTACCACAAATACAGGGACTACAACATTTAAACTAAATAGAAAATTGTCTAGCATTTTCCGGCCTCCTATAGGCATATAAATGAGAGAGAACGATAATGATAACGTTCTTCCAAGGGGGTACCAATGAAGAAAAAAATCTTGAAACAACGGATGGTATTAAGTCTTATACTACTGTGTATTGCGATGCTGTTTACCTGGGCAGGGTATCGTCTGGCTCAAGAACCCCTGCAGCTATGGGTTACCGGCGAACCTATTAAAATGCCTGCTACACCACCGCCGGATGTTATTGGTGTTAATGATGTAATTTTTATCCCGCCGCCTAAGTTACCGCCCCGTATAAGGCTGGAACCGCTTACACAAGAATATATCGCAAGCCTTACAAATTTTAATTATCTCACAAATCGTATATTTTTGGTAGACCCAGAAACAATTCTACTCCCATCTGATATAGATGTCTATAGTTTTTTAGATGCAGATTTATCCATAGATACCACAGTGGAAGGACCAAAGGTGCTTATTTTCCATACCCATTCCGCAGAAATGTTCATAGACAGCAACCAGGCGTACCCTATGACGGGCATAATGGGAGTGGGACGTTACCTTGCCCAAGTACTGTCAGAGGAACACGGAATAGAAACTCTGCACTATACAGGCCGTTTTGACATGATAGATGGTAGAAGCCACCGCCCCGGCAGTTACGAACGCATGGAACCTGCAATACGCCAAATACTTGCAGACAACCCTTCTATACAAGTTGTGATAGACTTGCACCGGGACGGCGTTGGGCCTAATCATCCGGCTTTTGTGCAATATGTAGACGGTGAGCCCACGGCGCAAATAATGTTTTTCAACGGGTTAAGCCGGCAAAACAGGAATGGACAAGCAGTTAACATATACCGCTTGCCCAATCCTTATCAGCGTGAAAACTTAAATTTTAGTTTTCGTTTACAGCTTGCCGCAAACCAATTTTACCCGGGCCTAGCAAGAAGGATATACTTGCGTGCTTTTCGATACAGCCTGCACATGATGCCCCTAAGCACTCTTGTGGAAGTTGGCAACCAGCACAATACCCAGCAAAGTGCAAAAAATGCCATGCACCCCCTGGCAAATATAATTGCGGCGGTGGTGTTGGGGGAATGATTACGGCTCTAGCCGAATAATATCCCTTGGGAATAATGTGGTATGGCGCACATTTTGAAACCCTAATAATCTTGCCGTAAGCCGCTCCAGGCCAAGACCAAGGCCGCCGTGAGGCGGTAATCCATATTTGTGGGCCATTAAATAGCTGGCAAAGGTTTCGGTATTCATGCCTCGGGCTTGCATTTTTGCCACTTGCTGGTTGTAATCGTGAATACGCTGGCCCCCTGTTGTAATTTCCATGCCCCGGTAGATAAGGTCAAAGCTTTCTGTTAATTCCGGGTTTTCTTTTGAAGCCATAGTGTAAAATGGACGTTTTGACGATTTGTAATGTGTAACAAAAACAAAATCGCAGCCTGTCCTTTTTTTTATTATGCTGCTCAAGAGTTTTTCTTCCTCCGGCTCAAAGTCTTCCATGTCTATAATTTCCCGGTTATATGCCTTTGAAACCATTTCTTTGGCTTCCATAAATTTTACTGCGGGTATTTCTGTAATGGTTGGCATGCTAACGTTTAGCAGGGCTAGTTCTTCTTGGTAGTGTTCACGCACAAATTCAAAAGCTTCACGCAGCATCAACGTTTCAATCTCCATTATATCGTAAAAGCTGTGGATGAACCCCATTTCCAAGTCTACACTTGTGTACTCGTTAACATGGCGGGATGTGTCGTGCTTTTCTGCTCTAAAAACCGGAGCAATTTCATATACACGCTCAAACACGCCCACCATAATTTGTTTGTAAAACTGCGGGCTTTGGGCAAGAAATGCCTCCCTGCCAAAATAGTCAAGCTTAAAAATATTGGCACCGCCCTCCGCACTGCCGGAAACTATTTTTGGCGACCGTATTTCCGTAAATTGGTTATCATCTAAAAATTTGCGAAGCCCCCTGCATATCCCGGCCTGTATTTGAAATATGGCCCGCTCTTTGGCATTGCGTAGGGTTATAGGGCGATAATCAAGCAGAGTGTCCAAGGATGCCAGGACTTCTTTGTTACATATGACAACAGGTGTTTCTTCTACCGGGGCAGAAAGACATTTGTATGATATCAGCCTAACTTCAATGCCTGTGCGGCTGCGCTCGTCTTTTATTACGTTGCCGGAAATGATTATGCTCATGTTCTCCTTTAATTCGGAAAGTACGAATTTGGAAAACTCCGCGGAGTACACGCATTGTAGCAATGTTCTTTTGGTTTTTAGTAGTACAAACGCAAAGCCGGACATTTCCCGAATTTTATATACCGTTCCATGAATGTCAACGGTTTGACCAATATGATTATTAAGCTCTTCAACTTCGAGATGGTAGGAAGAAATTCTTCCACTTATTTTTTCCATTTTAATTACCTCCGTGAGTTTTGATATTAGATGTTGCACGAAGGGAGTCCATCCCGGCATAATCTGTATGCCGCATTTCATCACAACCTTTCATACTTAATGAGGCAGTCTCATTAAGGTATATAAAAAACCACCATTCCAGAAATCATCAATCAATCAATGGAATGGTGGCATATAAAAAATCTATGTCATTCATCCCATAAGCGCAAGACTTTTAGCACTTGCACCTATGGGCGAACCAAAGTGCAAGTGCTACATATCAGCGTCAAAATTAAGATGAACGAATTGGAACATAAAACACCTCGTAAAATATTGTAATTGGTATCATACACCAGGTTGCTTATATGGTCAAATTACTGTTTACTATATTAGACTTCTTTCGTATCGGTTCGTTATTCTCTTTAACACAAATAACCCACATGAACAATCCTTTATCATAATAATTTCCCCCGTCTTTATTTTACTCTGGACGCGTCCTTATACTTATGTTAGCATAAAGCCTAATAAAATGTAACAGGGGTGTATGAAAAATGGTAGATAGTAGTAAAATAACAACTCACTCTCAAGCATTACGTTGTATGCGTACAATTATTGGTAATGTAGAAAAAATTATAGTAGGCAAGCAATATGCTATTTCTCTGGTTATCGCCACTTTGGCCTGTCGTGGGCATGTACTTATAGAGGATGTCCCCGGCGTAGGCAAAACCAGTCTTGTGGCGGCCCTCGCTCGGTCTGTAAACGGCAGTTTTAAGCGGATACAGTTTACCCCGGACATTATGCCAAGCGATATAACTGGATATTCTGCATTTTCGCCCAAAACTGGGGAATTTGAATATCGCCCTGGTGCGGTAATGAGCCAATTTGTATTAGCCGACGAAATAAACCGCACATCCCCCAAAACACAGTCCAGCTTACTGGAGGTTATGGAAGAAAACCAAGTAACGGTAGACGGCGAGACCCATCCCGTTCCAAGCCCGTTTATGGTGCTTGCAACCCAAAACCCTGTTGACTACCTGGGTACTTTTGCCCTGCCGGAAGCTCAACTGGATCGATTTTTTATGAAAATATCCCTTGGCTACCCGGACGAAAAATCTGAAGGAAGAATGCTTGATCGTTTTAAAGGTAAAAACCCCATGGACAGCCTTAGCCCTGTTGCAGAAGGTGCGGATATTATACAAGTGCAGGAACTTGTCGAGCAAATACATGTGGATCCAGAGATTAATAAATTTATCGTAACCGTAACCCGTCATACCCGGGAACATCCTGACGTCCAGCTTGGTGCAAGCCCCCGGGCAAGCATTTGTCTGTTTAGGGCATCCCAGGCCTGGGCGATGTACGAAGGGCGCGATTACGTAATTCCCGATGACGTAATGCAAATGGCTCCTCATGTGCTTTCTCACAGGATTTTAATGCGGCAAGAGGCAACTATCAGAAGGGTAAATGTTTACGATGTTCTTGATAAGGCCTTGGAATTAGCCGCATCAGGAGTAGTTTTAAAATGATTGCCAAGTATAAAAATTTAAGTGGCAAAGAACAAAAGATGTCAAGGCAAAAACGGCTTAATAACATAAGACCTATCACTGTTAATCGCATATTGTACATTATGCTTTTGGCGGCGGTATGTATTTTTGCGTGGACATCCGGCGAAAGGCTGGCCTATATATCTGCTACGGTTCTTTTTGTGGTGCCTGCCGTTTCCTATGTGGCTACATCTATTGTACTAAGGGGGATTAAGGTGGGGCAAAGTGTGCCTCCTACAATTGTTAAAGACCAACAGGGCTTGATACTTGTGTATTTACATAACCCTACTCCTATGCCCCTTGCCAAATTGGAATGCATATTCTATGGCAACAAATACGCAATAGAAACCGAGCAGGAGCAAAACATTCCCGTAAGTCCATACAACTCTGCAGAGGGGAAAGTCCCTTTTCGTATACTGTACAGGGGTTTGTATGAAATAGGCCTTAAAACCATTATTGCCACAGACTTTACGGGCTTATTCCGTATCAGTCGTAAATATAGTAAAAACATAAAAATTTTGGCACTCCCTCGTATTATAGAGTTTAGTAATATCCCCCTTGCCATAGACCTTGTGGCAGAGTCTAGTTCCCGTTTTGATATTAGAGACGAGGATTATTCCGTTATATCCGATATCCGCCCATATGTGCCTACAGATTCCATAAAGCGTGTGCACTGGAAACTTACAGCCAAGCGCAACGAGTGGATGGTAAAAATATATCAGTCAAACGCCCTTAACCATGTAAATATAGTTTTAGATAATTTGAAAATGCCTGTGCCCGAAGAGGAAATGTACTCCTTGGAAGACAGCATGGTGGAAAATGCATTAGGCCTTGCCCGGTTTTGCTTAAATAAGGGTATGCCTATAGATTTTTTGGTAACGGATGGCAACCGAACCCGCGCCCAAACCGGCACAAGTTTTGGCTCGGTTTATCACTTGGCAGGGGACATGCAATTTGATAAGTCTCCACTACTTAGCCCCGTGTCAATTCTTACACAAATTTTAAATGATGCAACGGGTAATGTTAATACTGTAATCTTTACCGCCACAATTAATGCAGAACTGTACGAACGTGTTATAAATGCCGTAGACAGAGGAAACTACACGGCAATTATTTATTTTGCAATGGATGAACCTAACCCGGATAGCGAAAGGATTTTTAAATTGTTGGAAGAAGGCGGTTTGCCTTGTTTCCGCATTTCAAGCGAGGTGTCAATGTATGGTTGATAATTTGGCAAAGCCGCCGCGCAAGCCAAAAGAATGGATAGACTACGCATTCTGTCTTGTAATAGGCACTGTTTTTATAAACTCTTTAACCCGGACAATTTTTTCCGCCACTATTATTCGTGTAGAGCAAGGTACCCTTGTTACCATGGGCCTTTTTTCTATTATTTTGTTTTTGGTGGCGTTTCATAACCGTATCACGCGCATTATTTCGTTAATTTTAGGGGCTGCCCTTGGGTTATATGTACTTCACATATTTAGAGTTAGCACGTACTACAGCATGCACCCCAGGCTAGAGCATTTTTACAATCTGTTTGATATGATAGGGGGCATGGCTGGTTTTGACCCGGCCCTTGGGCGTACTGCCGCTTGGGTTGTTAGTATGCTGTTTGCTATGCTTGTAGTAATATTTATGTTTCACAAATTTATTTTTTCTGTGCTGGCAGGGACGGGGGTACTTGTATTCCTACTTACATGGGGCCCCGGTTTTAGTCGGGACGAAACAGGCTTTTTACTGTTCCTGTTTGTTTTTTGTGTAATTTTAATCCGCAGAATGAACAGCTCTGTATCATCGGCCTTTTTGATTGCCCCCCTTTGCGCAATGGTAGTTTGGTTTGCTAACGGAAACGTGCCCACAGATTCAGAAATGTTTATGCGCCGTTCCATTAATCAACTTTCCGGCACAATGGAAGCCATTGGCGACCGCATGTTTGAAATATTTAATCCTACATATTTTTCTTTCCAGTCTACGGGGTTTTCTGGCGCAGGCGGGCGTTTGGGCGGCCCTGTTACCTTAAACACCCGCACGGTAATGGACGTTACTGCACCCGGGGGCATTTATCTTGCCGGGGCAGTAAGCAATACTTACACGGGGGGTGCCTGGATTCCTACGCTGGAAGACGGGGATATTAATACCCATGGCTTGCCCCCCGGGCAATTAGAAATGCTGGAAACTGTTGCAGCACTTATACGCAGTGCAACTATAGCTCATGAAAGTGAAGATATTACTCAGTTGGCATTTGTCGATGTTGTCCCCGGCGGGGAGCGCAGCCGATTTCAAATGCACCACTTCCCTACCATAGGCATATTAGCCGGCGGTGGGTACTATCTGCACAGTTACTTACCAATTGATACTGTTTCAATAAGTATGGGGCGGCAGCGTACGGGCACTGTTTTCCGCCCTAACAGGGCATGGTCGCTGGCATTTACAGGTACAAATTACTCACCTGTAATTGCAACACTGCCTACCGGGGATATGCAAGCTCCAAGAATTATGTCCCGGGGCACGGGTTACAATATGCGATTTTTAAATGTTAACCCCCAGCTTTCCTTTGTGGAGTATTTGCTGCGGCAAACCAACCCCGGTGTGTACGCCCAGCGGGCAGATAATGATGTATGGTGGCAGCAGGCAACATTTGGCGGGGAAATTATTGGGCTTACGCCGTTGCCGTATTATTTGAATATGGCTTGGGGGGATCAGCGTAATATAAATTTTAGGTATGAGGCTGCCCCTCGTATGAAAAGAGAAGACATACCGGATGATTATTTTATTGGATGGCTTCCCTATCCGCCTTCCGGTTACTACTACGTGCATAGTGTTTTCCAGAATTACTGGCCTGTTTTTACTCCGTTTCCCGTAGATGAAGCATTGCTGGATAAAGTAAATGAGCTGATGATTGCGATTAATCTCAGGGGTCAAGTCATGTACATTGCCGCATTTGAAGCCGCAATAGCCGAGTTGCTTGCTTCCGTGCCTCCTGAATACGTCACCACAGACCTTACTATTACGCATATGGGTGGCAGAATTGCTGTCGGGCACATTTCACAAGATGAGTTCGAAATCACCAATCACAGTTATTTAACACCATTAACCAACTATTGGAACAACTATAGCCTTTCCCAAGAAATAGCCAATTTTGAAAACATCTCTTACTTTGGCGTTACAGAAATGCAATCCCTTTTCAATTTATTTGCCGACCCTAATCAAGCACAATATCTACCTACGGAAAGCTATCTGCTTCATTGGATAGACATGTTTGCCATTAGCGTTTTGGCAGAATATGCCCAACAAGTGCGTCAACACTTTATGGAAGTACCGGAAATTGTACCTCAAAGAGTGCATGACCTTACCATGCAAATTGTAGATGGCAAAACCAACGACTTCGACAGGGTAATGGCAATCCGCGATTATTTGCTGCAGTTCCCATATACTCTTAATCCTGTGCATGTGCCCAGGGGCGTATGCTTTGTAGACCATTTTCTGTTTGTAGGGCGGGAGGGCTACTGTACGTATTTTGCCTCTGCCATGGCAATAATGGCACGCATAGCCGGTGTTCCTTCCCGGTATGTAGAGGGCTTTGTCCTTCCTCCTTCCGGCAACGATGCAGAATGGACAACAGTTACAAACCGTATGGCTCATGCTTGGGCAGAAGTATACTTAGAGGGCTTTGGCTGGTTAATAGTAGAAGCCACGCCCACATATGCATTTTTGGCAGACCAAAGGCTGCCGGCCCCCCGTGGCGATGGTGCCGGGCATATGTTTGACGATTACTGGTTGTATATTAGAGAGCATTACATGGACAACTTTGAATGGTACATGGAGGATATGTTTAACCACACTCCTGGTCAAGGCATAGGCACTACACAAGCTGCGCAGGAAGGCTATAATGACCGAAATAATGTAATAAGTTTAACATTAGTACTTTCGATACTTGCGGCAGTTGGAGTAGTACTGTTTTTGATTATGCAATTCTGGCAAGTATGTTATGCCATCAGAAAAATGAAACGGCTCCCTTACGACCAGCAAGTAATAGCATATTTCGATGGAATTTTAAACATTGTAACTTATTACACAATTCCCATGGCTCCGGGCGAAACTCCGAAAATTTATGGGGGACACAAGGGTAAACGCTTTGCATTTAAAAGCGATAGCATATTCTTTACCGATTTAATTACATTGTATTACAAGGCAAAATATTCGCCCCATGAAATATCAGAAGCGGAATGCGAACTAATGGAAGAAGCTTATTTTGATATGGTTAACCTGCTTAGAATGAAACGCTTGCCAATTATTTTTATGTATCTGCGGTATATACGCAGGATTGGGGCGGTTAATCTTGCGCAAGGGTAACTTTGAAAAATCTTTACATTTATTCTGCTAGAGCTTTGATTTTAGATAGTATATTAATTACGCTGTTACTCTATGTGACTATACCGTCACGTTACAATTTGATAACATTGGAGCAAATTTGAAAAAATGTCGTTATATTAGATAGGCTTAGATTTAGTATATTACATGTTTTTTACAACTTGGTAACAAGTGTAATGTATAATTCATATTCCCGGTTGTAATTATACAACGATTTGCGTGTGAATATGCGCTTTGGTTAATTACTAACCTGGGAGTTGTATTAAGTTTTACTTTACGGAGGTGAAGAAACTGGACGTAATTTTTGAATTAAAAAATGTGCGCAAAGTTTACAGCATGGGCGAAGAGCGAATTATCGCCCTGGATGATATAAGCCTTACCTTTGAGCGGGGCAAGATTTATTGTTTGCTTGGTACAAGCGGATCTGGAAAATCAACTTTGCTGAATCTTTTAGCAGGATTAGAGAAACCTACTAGGGGCAGTATAAGATTTTTGGACAAGTACTTGGAAACTCTTAGCGAAAAGCATCTGGCATTATACCGCCAGCAATATATCGGCTTTGTTTTCCAGTCTTATAACTTGCTGCCTACCCTTACAGCATTGGAAAATGTGACTTTGCCCCTTATTTTCCGTAAAGTGTCTAGGCGAAAACGCAATAAAGCGGCATATAAAATGCTAAAGGCTGTAGGGCTTGGCAAGCGTTGGCGTCATAAACCCAGCGAACTTTCCGGTGGCCAGCAGCAGCGTGTAAGTATTGCCCGGGCCTTTGTTAATAATCCGCAAGTTGTATTTGCAGACGAACCTACCGGGAACCTTGATACCAAAACAACATATGAAATGATGGACATGATTACAGATATGGCACGGGAACGGAACCAGACCTTGATAATTGTAACTCATGATACAGAAATATCTGATTATGCCGACCAAATTATTAGCATAAAAGACGGGAACGTCGAAAGCATAGTTAATGTAGAAAAAAGGAGAGAGCCAAATGAAGCAGAAGTTGAAACAAGCCAAGAGAATTGTGACAGTGTTGCTGACCTTAGTATTGATGATATCCATGGTGATGCCGGTGATGGCATTTGACATACTGGATGACCCATTGCGTGAGATTAATGAACAGCTGCAAAGGGAAAACGATACTTTGAGGTCGCAGCTTGAAGAAGCCTTGCGTCAGCCATCACCTTCCCCCATCCATGCACCAAACCCCCGCTTACTTAGTCCGCAGCAAATCACAGTTCAACCCGGGGATACGGTTGATGTAAACCTTACAATTCGCAATATTGGTACGCATACAGCTTTTAACATTTTGTCTCAGGCGGTTCCCTCTGCAGGTGCACCTTTTACTGTGTCGTTTGTTAATAATTCGAATAGCATAGCCACTATTGGTGAAAACCGTGAAGCAGTTATGACACTGCGTATTTCTGTAAATGCAAATGCCGATGCGGGTAATCATACCGTTGCCCTAACTCATCTGTTCCGGGATGCAGACCGTGACAACCTCTCTACTAATGATACATTGCATGTGCGCGTTGCCGGCGAAGAAGAGGGCAGGTCTAATTTGGAAATCCGCAATATGACTGCGCCAATTGGCTCCATAGGTGTTGGAGAAACAGCTACAATTTCATTTTATATACACAATAGCGGACAAGCCGAGGCCAGAAACATTCGTGTTGTAGCCGCCCCGGAAGTTACTGCAGACATTGTGCCTGTGGTAACGTCAAGCACTCAAACAATTCAAAGTTTAGCCCCGGGTCAATCTCATAGGTTAACTTTTAGCTTCTCTCCCCGGGAGTCTGCTCAAACCCGTAGTTATGGTATTGGCTTTACCGTTCATGATGGGGAACTTTCCTTCCAGCAATTTACCGCAATAAATGTGTACAACCCGGATGAAGAAGAGGACGACTATATCGCCAACCTTGAAATACGTAATATGACTTCTCCTACAGGTCGTATCGGCGTTGGGCAAACAGCTACATTTAGCTTTTATGTGTACAACCGCGGTGATGCAGAAGCACGCAATATTCGTGTTGTAGCCGCCCCGGAGTCTGTATCTGACATTGTGCCAGTACAAACATCCAGCCAGCAAGTAATTCAAAGCCTTGCGCCTGGGCAGTCTCATAGGCTTACTTTCAGCTTTTCTCCTACAGATGCTTCCATGACCCGGAGTTACGCTGTGGGCTTTACCGTCCACTATGGGGAACTTTCGTTCCAGCAGTTTGCTCCAATAAATGTATATAACCCGGAGCAGGAAGATGACGGCCCTGATACCGGGAGGGTACAAATTCCCCGTGTAATTGTATCAAACGTAGATTTAAACCCGCCGGTACCGCGGGCCGGGCAGCCATTTGAAATGGAAATAACATTCCGCAACACAAGTGCTACCCGTTCTGTAAATAATATTCGTGTTCTTATGGAAGAGGTTATAGCTAATATTCCGGGGCAGCAAGCAACACATTTTGCTGGCTTTAATCCTTTGGATGGCAGTAATACTCTGTTTCTAGACTATCTTGCACCACTTGAAGAAACAACCATGACCCTGCGCTTTACTACGGTAGTTGAAGCAAACCCCGGCGCACACAATATGCGCTTTACTTTCGATTATCAGGATCAAGACTTTGCAAGTCACGATGCAAGCCAACAAATAAGTATTTCCGTGGCACAAGTTTCACGTCTAGAACTCCACGATGTTTCCATTGGCGGATGGGTTACGCCTATGGTGGGCGCACATGTGCCATTTGATTTTCGCATAGTAAACTCCGGCAGAGTTAATATAATTAATATCCGCGTACGTACAGAAGGCCCCTTCGATGTTTCCGACGCAGGCGGAACGGATGGCATATTTGTAGGGCAAATTAACTTTCAGCGTGCAACAGGTTTCGACGGAGTAATTGTTCCATTAGAACCAGGTCAACAATCTGGTTACTTTATAGTTACCGGTGAAGATATAACAGGTGAAATTGTAGAGGTTATACATCCATTTACCGTTTTTGTAGAAGGCGGCTTTGACATGGGCGACTTCGAGGGTGACTGGGTAGAAGGCGGAGGGCTTCGCCCCGCATTCCCGGGCGGCGATATGGGCATGTTTGATGCCAGATGTTCTGTTACAGGCGAAATAGTTACAACAGGATATATTGACCCTGAAACCGGGGAATTTGTAATGCTTGGCGAATGGTGCCACGAAACAGGCGCATGGCTTCCTTTTGATGATGGTTTTGATTTTATAGAGTTTATACGCCGTCCTATAGTATGGGGGCCAGCCGCCGGAGTTTTAGCAGTAGTGCTTATTGTAATTATTGTAGTTGCTCGCCGCAAAAAACCCCGCTTCGACTTTGAAGATGATGAAATGTAAGGAGGCAGATCCTTATGAGTAGTTTTGATGTAATTGGTATGTGCGTACGCAACTTAGTAAAACGTAAGCTGCGTACATTCCTTACCCTGCTTGGGGTTATGATTGGTACGGCCTCCATTATTTTAATGATATCCCTTGGGCTTGCAACAGATGCCCAGTTTGTCCAAATGATAGAAGACATGGGCATGGATTTGACTGTAATACATGTAAGCCCGCAGTGGGCAGGTGCAACTTGGTGCGAGGAAACAAACGCGATAGTAGAGCGCGAAGAGCGGGACATAACAGACGAAAGTGCCGCCAGAATATCACAGATACCTGGTGTCCAAGTAGCAACCCCCTTAATGACCGAGCGACTATTGTTCCGCAGTGGGCCATACGCCATGGAGGCAACTGTAACTGGTGTTGACATAAACGCTCTGCCACGTATGGGATACACATTAAGCCAAGGCAGGTTGCTGGAAGAAGGCGACGGCATGGCGGTAGTTTTTGGCGCAAATGCAGAACTTAATTTTTTTGATGCTAGAACCGAATGGTGGAGCAACCGCTTTTGGGATTCCATGTGGAGTGATGTAGATACCCTTGTAGATGTATTTAACGACCCCATGCGGTTGTATTATGAATTAGAACATTTCCGGCGCAGGCCGGGTATGGGGGGCGATGACGACTTTGGTGAAGCAATAGAAGATGCTTTTCGTCCTGTGCGTTCCTTTGAACTAAACGTTGTTGGCGTACTGGAACATGAGGGTGAAGGTTGGGATATTTGGGGAAGCGATGTAATATACATGGATATCGATTTGCTGCAAGAGCTTACCCAAGTGGGCAGGATTGCAAACATTCGCGCAAGGGAAGAATGTGAATTTTGGCCTCAATTTTCTGCGGTGCGAAGTGTACCAAGGGCAACTTATAGTCAAATGTTTGTACGTGTATACGATATGGATTATGCTCGTGATGTAGCGCGGGAAATATGGGATATAGGATACAATGCTCGCTATCAAGGTACATGGATAGACCAGCAGCGCAGGCAGCAGCAAGCAATACAAACCCTGCTTGCCCTAATTGCCGCCGTAAGCCTTTTTGTTGCGGCAATTAACATTGCTAATACCATGATAACATCTGTTACAGAGCGTACCCGCGAAATTGGCATAATGAAGGTTATTGGCGCATCCCTTTCGGATGTACGCAAACTGTTTTTGACAGAAGCGGCGGCTATCGGTATGCTTGGTGGCGTGTTTGGCATTGGTCTTGCATTGTTCGGCTCTTATGCTCTTAATAATTTTGATATCGAGTTTTTGTCGCGCATGAATATGTCCCCGCCAATCTCGACAGAAGGCACAGAAAATGCGGCAATGTCGCTAATCACACCATGGCTATTGGGCGTTGCGCTACTTGTGGCAAGTGGAGTTGGGACGTTAAGCGGTATTTTCCCGGCTATACATGCAACAAGACTAAGTGCTTTAGCAGCAATAAGAAATGATTAGAGATATGAATAAAAGTATAATCTTAGCCTCCGGTTCACCACGCCGGAGGCAATTGTTAGAACAAGCCGGAATAAAACACAAGGTAATTGTTAGCGGCGCAGATGAAACTGTAACAGGCAACCCCGCAGAGCAAGTGAAAGAATTGGCATTGCGCAAAGCGAAAGCTGTATTACCTTTAGTGGACGCTAATAACGGCAGCACAATAGTAATTGCCGCAGATACTTTGGTGTTTATCGAAGACGAAGTACTTGGAAAGCCTGAAAACTATGATAAGGCTTTTGAAATGTTAAAAAAATTGCAAGGCAACAATCACCGAGTTTACACGGGAGTTGCCTTGCTTGACGTTGCTTCCGGAATGTCAAATGTGTTTGCTGATGTTGCAGAGGTAACTTTCCGCCCCTTGTCCGATGAAGAAATTCTTGCATACATTGCAACAGGCGAACCCTTCGATAAGGCAGGGGCATATGGTATACAGGAAAAAGGGGCAACCCTTGTAGACCACATAAACGGCGATTTTTATACAGTAATGGGCTTGCCAATATCAAAAGTATGTACAGCTCTTGCACAAATGGGATACGATTATTGGAATGCTTCCTCATTTTCTGCATCGTAATCGTAAGCTTCGTATTCATCTGCCAATCTGCCCCAAACAACATTAGAGAAATGCTCCATACTCCAGCCTTCTGGCCCGCCGAGAATCGAAAATCGAGGAATAAGTAGTGGTGGCGTATCTTGTTCAAGATATCCCTCGTGGGTAGTAAAGGCAAATAAAACGCCCGCTTCTGCTAGTGCCTCTAGTGCATTGTAACCATATCTGCCAAAAGGATACACAAACCCTGTAGTAAGGTTTAATGGGTATGTGAAGCTATGCAAAATGTCTGCTTTTATCTCTTCTATACTTGCCGATTCAAGAAGGGGTACACCATCTACAAAGCGGTGCATCGCATGGCTATGAGAGCCAAATTCAAATACATCCATGGCCCCTAATATGTCTTGCTCACTCATAAATTGTACCGGGGAAGCCGTCATAGTTTGTGGGGAATCAGGTATGTAGTCGGTTATTAAAAATTGCATGCCAACAAAACCAAATTGACGCATAATTGGGGCAACAAATAAGGCACTGTCTAAATAGCCATCGTCAAATGTTAACACTATAGGGTTGTATGGCAAATAGCCGCCGTAAAAAAGGAAGTTTTTTAACTGGTAGGATGATATAGGCGAGAAGTTATTCTCGTACAGATATCGCATTTGCAAATAAAATGTGTCAAGGTATAATATCCATGGGTTATTTACATTTCGTGGGTAATAATATTCCGTAGGCATTACAGAATGGTATGCCAGTACCGGTATACGCGATGCAGAAAACAGTGCCACTTCCTGGGGCGGGTCAGGATCTGGCGAAGGCATATTGTATTCATGGGGCAATTCGGGCTCATCTATGTGCTCTTCCTCTTGAACAGTGCAAACAGGCTGGTAGGCTTCTGCCACTTCCACAGGCTGGGGCGAATGGTCGTTATATATGCTATATCCGGCGAAAAGAAAAATTAACATAATTGACGACAGCAATATGCGTCCCGCAATTTTGACCGTATAATTTATACGTGTCCAAGCCATACTTACACCCCAACAATCTTTACATAGAACCTTCTGTTACGAGGAGGATCAAATTCGCAAAAATAAATGCCTTGCCAAGTGCCAAGGACTGGCTTACCATCTGCCACAATTACAATTGCGCTTGAACCAACCGCACTTGCTTTTAAATGAGCCGGGCTGTTTCCTTCCCCGTGCAGAAATTCCTTACGACTGGGGAATGCTTTATCCAACCCCAAAAGCATATCATGAACTACATCCGGGTCGGCATTTTCATTAATTGTAATGCCTGCCGTGGTATGAGGACAGTAAACAACGGCCATGCCGTTTGCTGCACCACTTTTGCCTATAGCATCCCGTACTTGTACCGTAATATTATACATGTTTTCCCGGTTTGTGGAAAGAGTATATTCGTATAACATAGCTTCCCCCTGTAAATTATTTAACAATACTTAAAGAAAACCCGTCAAAGCCCTTAATTCCTACTGTTTGTAAAACCGTAGACTCCAATGTTTTTGTTTTGCCCAAGTCTTCAATAAATTTTCGTACCCCTTCTCCTCTGGAATCGGGGTTACTTACATTGCTAAGTTTGCCGCCGCGAAGTACGTTATCCCCATATATAATAGTTCCTGATGTTGATAATTGCAGGGATAATTCTAAATATTTGGGGTAGTTAAGCTTGTCTGCATCAATAAAAATCATATCAAAAGGTTCTTCCTTTTCCAAGATTAATTTATTAAGCAGCTCCGCGGCATCGCCCCGGAGTATTTTAACTTTATTTTGTAAGCCTGCATTTTTGATGTTTTTTTGCGCTATATTTGCGTAAGTTTCGTTACATTCTATAGTTTTTATAATACCGTTACCGGACGACAGTGCTTTTGCAAGCCATATAGTACTGTAGCCGCAATAGGTTCCAAGTTCAAGTATGCGGCTGGCATTTTTTATTTTGGCTAACAAATATAAGAATTTGCCATGGGCCGAAGACACTTCCATTTCCGGCAGGTTGTTTTCCCTGGTGGTTTCCAGGGCTTTTTTTAAAAAGGCATCTTCTTCAATTAAATTTTCAACCAGATAAAAATCGTTTTTTATTGCATAGGAAACTGCATTCTCCATTTATTACTCAGTCCTTATAATAACTTGCTTTTTACTTCCTGGGCATCTTTTACAAGGCCATCTATGATGCTTTCTACTTGCTCATGCTTAAACATTTGCTCGTAGATTATTGCATTGTTTATGGCAAAAAATTGGTCTGTATGATTATCATGCAAAAACGGATTTGTGTTTTTTATTTTTTTTGCTTTGGTGGCAATGCTTCCTGTGGCAAGTACTTCGCTAAAATAATATGTGATTTCTTCGTTGTAAAACAGGGGCAAGTGGGCTGTGTGCAAGCCATATTTTATATGCTGCATGGGAACTGCCGCAAAGTCTTCTGCATCACCTATACGATAATGAAGCTGATAATTTTTGCCCGGTAAACCCCGATACAAAAAGGGCTGATGTTTTTCTATAAAAGGAGCCCTGATAAACCGACTTTCTTTAAACACAGGGAGGATAACACCTTCCTTTTCCAGGGCGTCAACTGCCAGTGCCAATATTTTGTCGGAGTTATAAGTGGCAATATTGTGCTGCAAATAGCAGTTTGCAAGCCCCCAAATCAGCAAGTGGTTTGTGGTGTCATCCAGGCACCAATGCTCTAGAATATCCAGGGTATCGTATTCTGGACGGGCAGAGTTTGCCAGCAGTTCGTAAGTTGCAAACTCTACAAACTGCGGAAGCAATTCGCACTCATCTTCTAAATTATAAACCCGAACAAATGCTTTTTGTCCATCTACATCCCATTGTGCCATCCATAATGCGGTTTCTAAAATGCGGATATCCAATGGTGGACAGGATATGTTGTCCAGGTTTTGGGCAAGTGCTACCCATTCGCTGTAGCTTGCCTTGTAATGGGCAAGTACCAAATCTAAGAGCTGGTTTGTGTAAAAGCCGCCTATTAATAGCTGATATGCCGCTTCTGCCAGATAGGATGTATCCACAGGCTTACCCAATAAAGTGCATACAGCGTCAAGTAAAATTTCGCCTGGGATATGAGAGTGCTTTTTTATTAAAAGCTGAATTGCTCGTTCTGTCTCATTGGTTTGCATGTATATACTTAAAATTTGTTTTGTAAAATCTTTATCCAAGGCATCTTCGTCTATTTCGTCATAGCACTCCAGTACTCTAGTAAAATTAGAGGCCTTATAATAAAGACGCCCAAGTGCGGCTAAAATGCGCATTCTGTAGGGCTTGGTAATTGCTTTTTCTGCCAAAGCAGCTTCGAATACAGCCGTCGCCTGTTGGGGCGGGTCGTCCTGTTTAAGGTAGTGGTTAGCCAAATAAATAAGCAAATGGAAGCGTCTGTCGCCTTTATCAAAAAAGTGTTGGTATAATTCTGCCCCTACTCCCGGGATCATACGACTTACAACTAGCTTTTCCTCTGTTATTGCCCGCTGTCCAGCTCCCATACATGAGTAGGATAGATTATGACTGTTTGCTTCTACCAAAAGGCTGGTATCATGTTCTTGCAAATTATATAATGCCATGCCCCGACTTTCCGGCTCGGTAATATAAATGTGCCGCAGGCTGGAGTTATTGTCTACTGTAATTTCGAACATGGTAAGGTTAGGGCTAAGTATTTCTTCACTTTTGCTTGTGTGTTCATCTGTGATGCCGCTTGCTTTGCTCTTTTGCCAAAAATAGTGATATAAGCTATTTGCTTCCTTTCCGGGAAGGTCGGCTTCCATACAATTAATTGCCAATTGCATTATGTTGGAATGGTGGCTTTGTAATAAATCTTTCATATTTGGTGTGGTTATTAGCAAATGATAAACATACACTGCAATGTTTGGTTCCATGTCTGCAGTTTCAAGGAATCGGGCCATTGTGTAATGGCTTACATCACTTGCTTTATTTACAAAGGCACCGTGAACAATAAATTCAGCTAGACCATCTACAGAGATTTGTTTATATTCTGCCATTTTGTAATAGGAATATGCCTGCGGGGACAAATCCCCATTAGATATGCGATGAGCACATATTTTATGCAACAATGGCGAATGACCGGTTATGTTATACAGATGTTCTCCTGCTTCCGGGTTGGCAGATATTGCGGTAAAAAGTGCATTTTGATGATATAGGGCAATGTCAGAAATATCTACCCTTCTGTTCGCCACATAAATAAGCACAGCCAAAATTATGCCGCTTTCCGGTGTGTTTGGCGTGGTGCGGTAGTATCTATAAAGCCCTTCGTACAAGAATATGCTGCTTGACCCATTTCGGAAAGCTTCCCGCAAATAGTCAAATGCCCGTTCAAATTCCCCAACGGCAAGGTGAAGCAGCCCTTGCATAATTGTATAATCTGCAGAAGGTGCAGCAGTTTTTATATGCTTTGTAAGGGCACGCCAGTATTTTTTTACTATGCGTGTTTGCCCTTGGTTTATCCCAAGATAAGTATATAGAAAGCACATAATTGCATAGCGGTATCGTGCATTTGAACGCAAATATGATTTATGCCCCATTGCCTTTTCCAGCATCTCGTAAGCACTGTCGTAATGCCCTGCCTCTATGGCTATAAAAATAGCTAAAGTATACATGTCCACATGAGATGGGTTGCGCCTGTGGGTTGTTAGCGTCGTATGGTTTGCGCGCTGCATTAGGGTACGGGCATCAGTTTCCGACTGGGAAAATTGTGACGCTTGCCAATACCGCAATGCCAAATTGGTTGCAGATGGTATATCATTTTTTGCCGCAAAGCGGTTTTCTAGGCGTGATAGTTGTTTTTCTAGGTTTAGCAAGACATCACCTCCCATTTTTACCATTCTCCGATAATAAGCGGTAAATTCTTTTTATATATTTGCCCCTGCATGGTTACCTTAACTTCTATAGAGGTTTTCATGTAGGGCTGTTTACGGAAAAACAACTGGGCATTTAAAAAGGCGGAAAGTTTAATTTTAAAGGGAATTTCTCCATATGAACCAACCAAGTAGCTACGGGCGGAAAAACGCACGTAACTTTCTGGGCAGGATACTTCAACTTTTATGTCCATGCCTGTATTGTTGGCTACTTTTATTATACCTTTGTCCTCGTATCTGTAGGAGGCGCGGTCTAGTTGTGAAACTGCAGGTGCGGCACGGCGGTATACTATTTCTACTGTGTTTTCTTTGCAAGGCTCGGCCCCAATGGTTACAAGTTCTCTTACATATGACTTTTTGATTAGGGCCGGGTCTATACTAAAATGCACCGCCGTTGCAAGGGTGTCTTTAAAATCGCTATGAATCAGCTTACTTGCGTAAAAATTTATCCATTGGGAATTGCCATGTATTGTAATTGGGGCTTCTACATAACCGTTATCGGACTTTTGTACGATGATATTCCCGTAGGCCATTTCCGTTTCATATGGCTTTTTTATAAATTCCAACTGCCTGTCTACAATAGATAGGGTGGTTTTGTCTTTTAACCCGGACAAGATTAAAAAATTATCCATGGCCCGTTCCCGGTTTGGGTCTTTATGCAAAGACTCATAAATTTCCATGTGTTCGTAACCTATGGCAAGCAGCAGCATGTAAAACTCACTGTCTACAAACAGGCGGCGTGCCGCTGCAGGGTGTTCGTTAGCGTATTGGTAAAAATCCTGCAAGTTGGTAATTATATGGCCCTCGCTAGTGGCGATAGACATTTTTGTCAGCTTTGCCGTAACCGTAAGTATTTGCTCGCCGCCGTTGGAGGAAATATATACGTGGGATTCCATGCTTTGCCCTGTGTCAAGGCCTGCCTTCGCCGCATTAAATGTGTATGTTACGGTTTGACTGTTGCCTGTCCATTGCGTGGGAGTAAAAACAAGCCCCGGGCAGCGTGACAATATATATCCGTTTAGTGTGCCGCCCCCGGTATTTTTTACTGTAAAACTGCCTTCGTACTTGTCGTTGGTTTCTATATCTATAGAGTCTATGCTAATGCTTATGACCGGTAAGGGTAAATCGAAAGTACTTGTCATTTAGCATCACCGCCCTGCCGCGCTATGCTCACCATCTTGTCCAGGTTGGCTTTAAGGGCGTCGTTTATTGTTTGGGCAGATGTTTGTGCATGAAGGTTAATAAATGTGCCAAGGCCTTCCCCAATGGAGCTTGTCAGGCCTTTTAAGGATTCTTCATAGGCGTTAAGACTTGTGTCCAATGTTTGCTGGTTGGATTCGATATATTTTACTTGCTGCGTCATAGCTTCTTGCTGGGCAGCGAAGTGATTAACAGATTCTTTCATTGCATCAATCGCACTTACTAAAGTTACCAATTGCCCGGAAAGGGCGTTGCTGTGCCCTTGCATATGGGTTGCCAATAATTCTGAAGAGGATTGCAATTTGGCACCGGCAAAGGAAAGCCGCTCCGAAGATTCGTTCATGGATGTTTGTAAACTTGTGGCTTCACTAAGGGCTTTTTCCCAGTTTTTAAGGGTTTCCGTTAAGGTATCGTTCATGTTTATAAGTTTTTCGTCCATGGCGGCGGCAACAGATGGTCCTATGGAATTTGTGGCTTCTGTCATGTTGTCGGACACTTTACTTAAAGCAGAAGCTATAATGTGTCCTATGTTTTCCATAGTCTCTTTATACGTGACGGCCTGCTTGTTAATAGTTTCGGTCAGGTCATTTTTAAGGCGAAGAATGGCCCCGCTTGTATCAGATGCAAAAAACCGGCCTACTTCACGTTCTACGTATAAATGAATTTCGTCCGCAAGTTCATCCCTTATGTTGCCGACGTTGAAGATTGCTGCAAATATGTGTGTCAGAACAAATGCGATAGCCGCAAGAGAGCCATATACAAAGGCTTGCTCTGTAAATGTAATGGTTAAAATCAGGCCTATCCAGTAAAGGCCTTTTTCCATTTTTTCTACAAATGGCAAAATGGACTCGTACCGCCAGCCCAATAAGCTTTTTTTGGCCACAATGCGATCTACTATTTGCCTTGTTGATACGGCGGTAACTGCACGTTCTGCATTGCGGATATATTCTGCAACGGTTTTGCGAAGCATATTATTTTTAAGTTTTGCAACTTCAGTTTTATCTTTTAGTTCCTTGCGTGTGTCCATTTTAAGTGCCAGCAGTGAGCCGCTAAAATGTAAACGGGCAACCACCCGTAAAATTAAGGTAATTGCAACCAACGCCACAAAAACCACCATGATAATCAACTGATTATCTTGCCGGTTTAAGGTTGTAAACATATTTTCAAAAAAACTTTGCATTTTTGTGAAATCTCCCCTTTAAGGTACGCAAGTGACAAAATACTAGGATTATGTCTATTATACACTTGTGCGGGAGTTTAGCAAATAGAGAGTGCGTAATTATTTGCTTCGTTTTTTTATGACTATCGCTATATTACAGGCATTATATAATCTATTATTACCTTCTCGCCCTTCTTTTGGGGTTTGGTAAATCGTTCGATTGTGTACACTTCACACCAATAGAAGTTATCAAAGTCAATCTTCTTGTCGGTTTTTTCAATGGCTTCTGTAATCAGTATATATGCCGACGCTATAATGTCCGGGATTCCGTTCCCTTCAATTTGAATGTGTGCAGTCAACCCAGCGGGGATATTTTTGGCAATAAATCCTTCGGGTAATTCCGTACCCGATTTTACATAATCGCCGATGATGAAGTTGAAACTATCCTTTCCTTCAAAATCGTACATAAGCGCAATGCTGTCGCATGGGTCGATATCATCGCAACAAAAACAGGCTTCGTCTATTGAGCGTAACTTTTCATAAGCATCGCTTTGAAAATATTTTTGCCATACCTCGCCCGCCTTATAAAAATCGGTTTTGTAGTGATAACCTACCATCATGCGTTCGGGAATTTCCTTGTACGTGATTTTCTTCATTTCTGCCATAATACGTTTTCCTCCTATAAATCTCATGTCTGAGAAGTTTATCGGGGGATAATCATTCAGCTTTGATGTTCCTTGTTTTGCTTCCGACGGAGTAATGCCGTGATGTTCCTTAAAGGCACGCGTGAACGATGAATGGGAATCGAAACCGTATTTGACAGCTACATCCATTACGGAAATATCGTTGTTTTCCAAATCGCATCCGGCTAATGTCAGCCTCCGCTTCCTTGTGTAGTCGGCAATACTTATCCCCGACACAAAAATAAAAATACGCTGAAATAAAGCCGCTGGACTTACAGCGATTCTACCAACTTCGCTATAATCAACTTTACCGCCGCTACCGATTACGCTTTCAAGATACTGCACTACGCTGTCAAAAATTTCGCTGCTATTCATGAATAATCACCCTACAAACATTTTATCCTATTTAATAAGAGGTTGCTTTTCATTGCGCATACAGGTTTTGCGCAATCGCAATTTCTATTGCGTAATATAGCGGTCAAAAAAAGACAGCATTTTTATCAAATCATCTGCGAGGTTTGCATCTATGCATGTCCAGCAATAATTGCAACCAGGAAACAAGTGCATAACGAGTATTCGCTTCCTTAAAATTTAACAGGGGCAATCGCCAAGGGAATAAGCTAATAAGGACAGAGATCAAAAAGCCTGCGAATCGAGTTGTGACCCTTTCGGATAAGGTTGTTATCCTTAGATTCCAATTCTACCAGCTTCAATCCGTATGCTTCCGGGCGGTTTGCCATGTCCATGTAGATGCTTTTCATCACTTCCCTGTTCTGCAATTTTTTGCTTTGCTAAAGGAAAAATTTCATGTGAATAATGAGGGTATGTTAGGTTTGATGGTGGCGAATCGAACAAGCGTATTTTTTCCATTTCACTATGACAGGGTATGTCGGTTAGAGTGCGAACATTTGCCAAAAATGCCTGTCCTTTCCCCGTTACCTCAACGCCGTTTATTATTCCGCTTGCCCAATAATCGCATAATGGCTCAATATCAAAATCGACGGCGCCTGCTTCTTCAAATAATTCTCTTTTTGCTGCATCCAGAGGTGTTTCCCCCTTTTCGATATGCCCACCCTGTGTTTCCCATGTCGTCCTTTTCTTATGCTTGCTAAAAATCCATTTGCCATTATGGAACGAGATAATGTCCGCCCATATATAATCGGCAAGTGTACCGAATGGATATGTCTTAAACTCCATTGGAATACTGCCTAAATGGCCTAGTTCAATGAGAATATTTGTGTAACGCTCTATTTCCCAATCGCTAACAGGAAAATCGGGATTGTAAAAACAATGTGACATTACATCGGCATCTTTTAATAACTCGTCATAAGGTTCATGTATTGCTTGTTTGTCACTATGCCTTGATATTGCAGTAGTGATTATTTTAATTTCATCGTCGGTATACAAGCTAAGTGTTTTTAATAATACTCCTGCTTGTTCCGCTCCTTTTATCGCATGATTGTCGCTATCACCAAGTACATTGGCGATGTCGTGTAACATTCCAGAAGTCATGGCAAGTTCTTGGTTCAAGTTCCGCTTTAGTGCCAATAACGAACAATAACGCGCCACACTATATAAATGTTCAATAAAGAAACGGATTTTCTCCGGTTGTTTTTCGTATATCAGCTTGTCAATTTCATTGCGTAATGCTTCAAGCCTGTTTGCCATGCCAATCCTCCACTTTGTTCATTTTCTCTGCAAACAATAACTATGTGCGTGGTTTTGCATTAGCCATCTTGCAAAATGACCACAATGTCATGGATGAAGCAAAAACAGCATCACGCAAACCCCAAAGGTTTTCAAGCAATCGTACCTCTATATTTCTCTTGAAAAGTTCATTGTAAAGGTTTTCATAAGTCATCATGTCGATGGGTATTTCTGATTGCTGACTGACATAAAATCCGGCAATCTCATCAAAGTAGAAGTTCGTAGGTTCAAACTCGTAGACATGAAGCGTTGCATTTAACTGTCGTTCGTGCCAGTCATGTTCAATTGCGACAACATGGTTAGCGGATGAAGTAAAGAATTTTGCCTTATCCTCGCTTGTTGTTTTATCGCAAATGCGATAACCGATCCGCGGGCAGTCACGCGGGAAGAGCCAGTTTGGTAGTGATGGTTCGGTGAGTGACCACACAAGCCCGATATTTGGGTCAAGTTCGGTACGCTGTGGTGGGCGTGGATGGAATACCTTTACATTGGGGTCATCGCTGACATGGAATAACCGCATAAACTTATCCCCTTAACTTATATGATGCGTGTTATGAAGTGTGGAAATGACGCTATTAATGATTAAGGCAAACTTACTCTCTAATCATTTGCAATTCACTATCTGAATCTTTCGCTAAGAAATTGTATTTATTAAATAATCCGATTGCGTTTTTGTTCAATATATCGGCTGCTAAAAAGCCCCTTGTCGCCCCGTGTTCAACACCGTAGCATATTGCTTGCTCCATCAACTTTTTGCCTAACCCCATTCCTTGATGTTCAGGGTCTACCGCAATTTTTCTAATCCATAGGGTTGTACCTTCGTTATAAATAGAAACACAGCAAAAACCTACTATCATTGAATGTGCACGAAGAACAATTATTTTATTTTCAAGTAACCACTCTGCAAACCATTCAACTGTTTCGCCCTCAAAACCCCTTGATTGTAGCTTGCATTTTTGTGACAAAGCGGCAACATCGTCACACTCATGCCTAACTAAATAATCATAATTATCAGCATCTGTCAT
>Ga0123355_10000977_pt1 | contig 39637 bp, 58 predicted proteins | sample TergutEmb28metaG_3_FD_89872 | JGI IMG/M metagenome (GOLD analysis project Ga0123355, IMG submission 89872) | Embiratermes neotenicus P1 segment gut microbial communities from Petit-Saut dam, French Guiana - Emb289 P1 | ecosystem: Host-associated > Arthropoda: Insects > Digestive system > Gut ...
GAGCAGCTCGCGCGCCCAGCGCTCCGGTTGCCACACGGTGGCGATCTCGCGCGTGCCCTCCCGGACCTCGTGCCAGCGCCCGAGCGTTGCGCGCGCGCAACGCTCGAGGAAGCGCGCGACGGCCTGCTGGACGCCCAGTGGCGGCGCCGTGTCGGTCGGAGAGGCCTGCCCGCCGATTAGCACGTTGAGCGGCACGATCAGCTGATCGCAGGAGGGATCATCGATACGCGGTCGATTCTGGATCGCGCGCGCCTCGTTGCGCGTCAGCCACGGTGCGCCGGTGGCTGTCTGCATGGCGCGCGCCTGCTCCTCGAACGATCCCTTCAGCTTCTCGAGCAGGTTGAACTCGACGTATGCGTTGGAGGCCCTCAGCTCGCGCCAGTCGGGAATCAGCTGCTGCTCGATGTCCTCCTCGATCCCCACACACCAGGGCGGCAGAGTGTCCTGGTAGACGCTGCGGTGCAGCTCGCGCACGTTTGAGAAGGTAGCGCGGTCCAGGATCCCGACAACCGGCTGGGGCACGTGATAGGCGGCCGCCACCTCCTCGCGCGTGAGCTTCTTGGCCTCCAGCCAGAGCGCGTCTCGGGGGCTGAAGTTGGCGTTCTTCCACGTCATGCCGTCCTCCAACACCGGTGCGCCGCCCGCATCCGGCCCTGAGCCCGCCCATAGTGCGCGGAACTCCTTGCTGAAGCGCTGGCGGGCGTGCTCAGACCACTCGGGCGCCTCCTTGGGTCGCTCGATCACCCCCGAGATACGCGCGCCGCGTTCCCACAGCTGCTCGCGGTATTCATCGGAGAGCATGTCCTCGATGAGGATCTGGCGCAGACTCTCTATAGGTGAGAGGCCGGTGCGACGATCGCCTGCGTTGTAACCCCGGAAGTGCACCACCTCGCGCGCCGGCACGTTCTCGCCGCCATCTGAGCCGTGCAGGTGATAGCCCTCGGGTGAGAGCCAGTCCTCACCCAGCGGTTCGATCATGACCGGCGGCAGCGGTACCAGCACCAGGCCGCCACCCCGCAGCCACACCTTGCGCCAGAAGGCGTTGTCATAGATGCACCGATCGGAGACGAGCGTTTCCAAGAACAGTGTCTTGGATAGCTTCTTATCCGCCGACCAGCCCAGCGGGTGGCGGATTGCGTGGGCGAGCTCGTGCTCGTCCTCGCGCTCGCGGTCAGTCTCGGATATGCGCTTGTACAGCGTGAGGTTCAGCTGGGCGATGTTGCGCGCCAGAAAACCGACCACCTTGCGCAGCTGCGGCTGGGTGCGCCAGATGGCGCCGTAGTCGGCCATCAGGTCCTGCCACGTGCGCGGCGCCCAGGAGCTCAGGTTGCGCGGCGGTTCGCCGCCGCCGAGCGCGGCCAGCGACCCGCCCGAGTAGATCACGGTCACTCTGTCGCCATCCCTTCAGTTGCGAAGCCGCCTGCCGGGATCACCTGCACGAATTCCACGCGTGCGCGGTCGAGCACGACCTCGCCGTCGATCGCGACGGTGTCTGAGCCGCGCTGCAGCAGTCGCACGTGGCGCAGTACCAGCAGCGGCCCGTCCGTCCTGAACAGCACGCCCTCGAACGACTTGCCCGTGTCGAGGTTGACGATCACCGAAGAGCGCCGCAGGGATCGCCAGCCGCCGATCATGAGTACGCCGGGAGTCCCAGCTCGCCGTCGATGACCACGATGTCCTCCCAGGCGCCGGCGTACTGCCAGTGGACGACCTCCACGGTTCCCGTGGCGGCGCGGATCTGTTCCTCGCCGAGATCACAAACGGCCACCCGCGCCTCGCGCGGGAGCGCCTCGAGCTTGGCGATCAGCTCCTGGACGGTCATGCCGTCGCCAGCCCCCGGCTCTCGTACACCGAGCGGATCTCCGGCCCGGCCCGCAGCGCCCGGTCCAGCGCCATCACCGCGGCGACGCACCCGTCCACCTTGTCCGCTGAGCGGCCCTTGTCGATCTTGACGTTGCCCGCCGGGTCGGTGCGCACCCTGACATTGTCGATCATCCAGCGCATCACGGGGTTGCCGCCGTGACGATACCGCCCGCTTCGGATCAGGCCCTCCCACGCCTTCGTCGGGGCTGACATGCTCGCGAAGCCCTGACCGATCGGCACGACCTCGAGGCCGGCGTCCATCAGGATCTGGGAGAGCTGGGTCATCCCCCAGCGGTCATACCCGACCTCCTGGATGTCGTAGAGCTGCGCGTCCTCATCGACGCCGGCGAGGATCGCCTGGTAGTCGATCACGTCGCCCGGCGTGAAGGTCAAAAAGCCCTGTCGCGCCCACACGCTCGCCTGCCCGCCGGTGCGCTCGTCGAGCTCTGGCTGGCGCGCCTGCGGCGCCCAGAATCTCCAGCGCGAGAAGAACGTCCGTTCGCCCTGCTCGTCAGGCTCAGAGCCGACCGTCACTTTCCACGCCGTCAGGTCCGTCGTGGAGGCGAGGTCCAGGCCGCCGTAGGCGCGCCCGACCATGTCCTCGTCTGAGACCAGGCCCGCGGTGGCGTCCCACACCGCCAGGTCCATCCAGCGCGTGACCGCCGCGATCCCCCAAGTCGCCAGGTCGTACTGGCGAAAGCGCTTGACCGCCGCCGGGTTGTTGCGGGCCTTGCGGTAGGCGACACGCAGCGCCGTGCGGCTCTTGAAGGCGCCCAGCGCCGGGTTGGCGAGCTTCCAGACCTTCGGATCGCTCCAGTCGGCCTCCTTGGGGGTGTTGCGGATGTAGCCGAACCGATGCCGATCCAGGTGGGGCTGGCGCAGCACCCGTTCGGTGTGGTCGTGCTCTTGGGTGCACAGCCCCAGCGGGTCGTCGCCCGGCGTGGTCGCGCCGATCATCAGCGGTTTGACGCGCGTTGACATCGAGCTCTCCAGCGTGTCCCACAGCTCGCGCGAGGGCTGGGTGAGCACCTCATCGACGACCACGCCGTGGGGGTTGTGCCCGAAGTTCCCCGGGGCGTCGGCCGCGATGATCTCGTAGTAGCTGCCCGTGCGCGGGTCATAGATCCGCTTGGCCTGCTTGTAGATCTTCAGCCGTTTGGAGAGCGCGGGCGAGAGCTCGACCATCCGCTCGGCAACGTCGAAGACCTTGCGCGCCTGATCCTTGTCACACGCCGCGCCGTAGACCTCCGCGCCCTCCTCGTCGTCGGCGAAGGCCAGCACCAGCGCAAAGCCGGCGCACAGCTCCGACTTGCCGTTCTTGCCGCCCATCTCCAGCCACGCCAGCCGGTAGCGGCGCACCCAGCATTTCCACTCGCTCGACCATTCGACCGTGCCGAACAGCGGCACGACGATGTCCTTGCGCTGCCATGGGCGAAGCTCAAACGGCGTGCGCGCCCAGCGCCCCTTGGTGTGCACCAGCAGGTCGCCGAACACGTCCACCACGCGCTGTGCACGCGGCTTGCAGACGTGCTCGCCGACCTGATCGCAGCGGTCGCAGCGATGCGCGGCCATTCAGGGCCCGCCCGTGGCGGAATCCCAGGCGAGCACGGGCGACCGTTCGGCACAGCTTCTGCGGCTGATCCCCGCAGGAGACCGGGTGGAAAGGGCCACCCGGTCACCGCCGAAAGGAGGTCTCGTGAGAGACCTGCTGCTCGCCTTGGCGACGTACGTGGCGACCTTAGCCATCGCCACTCGCCGCTGAGGCAAGAGAGGGCCGGGATTCGCTCTCCCGGCTCTCTCGCCTGAGTGTACCGCGCGCACCGTCAGCTCAGCAAGCGAGCTGCCGCCGCGGCACCCGGTTCGTCCAGGGCCTCCGGCGTGCCCAGCCGCGCGCGCGCCGCCGGCGAGAGCCCCAGCGCCAGCCCAAAGCGCGCGATCCCCGCCAGCGCGTCGCGGCGGATCAGCACCCACGGGCTGCGGCGCGAGTTGCCGTTGGCGTCGTCGTGCAGGTAGCCGTCCTCCACCAGCGTGCGCTCGGCGCGCGCGAGCAGCGCCACGCTCGAGCAGAAGGCGGCGATCGTGTCGGCGTCGGCGGCGAACGCGAGCTGCATGCCAGCGAGCTCTGCCACGACACGGTCCCACACCTTGCGCGCCTCCGGCGTCAACCACTCGGGCGCCTGCGGCGGGCGCTCGTCGGGCTGGGGCTCGTTTCGCAGCCGCGACGGGCGTTTCTCGCCCTGCAGCACCTTCAGGCGGGTCGGCTTGGGAGCTGGGCCGCGTGAACCCATCCCCACAATCTTGACGCAAAACTCGGCCGCGGCTATCTCGGACCCGGGCGTGCGGCCACCGACGCCAATGCGCCGCGCGATTGCGACGCCCCTTCCCCGCCGCCGCGGCGAGCGAGCCGAGTCGGCGCGCGTCGGCGACGCGGCGGCGATCGGTCGCGACGATGAGCAACGCATGGCGACCGCAGCGGCGGGCGAGCGGGCAGGCGGACACCCCCACTCGATCGCCGCCGCGCACGATCACGAGACTGTCCGTCGAGCTCGCCGAAGATCGCGCGCGCTTGCGCACACGTCACAGCGCGTGCCACGCGGGCGGCGCGGGCGGACGGATGCCTGGCAGCCATGGCACGCTTGGCCGCGGCTTGCGCGGCTTTCAACCGCGGCTGTTCGTCGCGCTTCGCGCGCGCTCGCAGCGCGGCGCGCTGTCCATCGTCGCGCACGAGCTCGATGGTCGCGCGCGCTTGGCTCGCTGCCAAGCTGTCGTCGCTGAGTTGTTCGTCGCTTTCAGATCTTCTCGCTTGACTCGTTCGCGTCGATGTTGCGCAACTCGTGCGCACAACAACGCCGCTTGAACTCACGCGCTTGACTCGCGCGCGCTCTCTCTCACACGCCTGTCACCATTTTTGCGTCGCGCTGACTCTCGCTGCTCGCTCGCTTCGCTCACTCACTCGATCACTGCTGCGACGCTCGCGCGCTGCGCTTGCTCTGCTCACGCTCGTTCGCGTGGCGTGCCCAGGGTGGGCGGGCGTGGGAGTGGGCGGGGGATGCACCCCGGGGCAAGGGGGCATAAGACCGGGGGGCTCGCCCGGGCATGAACCCCGGGGCTACAGCGGGGAGTGAACGGGGACTATCGACCAGGGGTGACGGGGGCTTATCGCGCAGCGAGCAAGGCGGACAGCGCCGCGTCGATGCGGCGCAGCACCGGGCGCAGGTCCACGCGGCGGGTGGTGTCAACCACCAGATCAGCGCGCGCTGAGTGGTCGTAGCGCTCGGGGGTGTCGCGGTGGTAGAAGCCCGGGCGCTGTCGCAGGCGGCGTTGACGCAGGGACTCATCGCAGCGGCAGTAGATCAGCAGTGCCAGCGGCCAGGCGGGCAGCGCGATCGACTCGACGATCAGCGGCCCGGCGTGCCGGTGTGCGTGATAGCCCAGCAGCCGCCAGTTGCCCTCCAGGTCGTCGATGTGCATCGTGGGGATGCCGGTCGCGGCCGACAGCCGCTTGGCCAGCTCGCTCTTGCCCGAGGCGGCGTAGCCGGTGATCGCGATGTGCGGGGCGGGACGATCGCCCTCGCGTGCACGGCGAGCTGCGCGCGCGCCCTCGGCACCGGTCTTGCGACGCGAGTGATAGGTGCACAGCGACTGCAGCTGGTCGGGGTCGTCGCTGCCGCCTTCGGCGCGGGGGATGATGTGATCGACGACGTTGGCGGGGGCACCGCACACGACGCAGCGGAACTCGTCGCGCTGCAGGATCTGCCGGCGCAGCTTCTCGGGGATCGCTCTGCGGCTGCGGTAGGTGCTGGTGGCGAACGGCTCGCGCGGTGCGGTGTGCTCAGGGCAGCGCTCGCCAGGGCCCAGCCGCCGGCGACAGCCCGGTGCTGGACAGGGTCGACGCGGCGCCCAGGGCATCCCGATCAGGGTGGCGCAACGCCCGGGCTCTGCAGCATCTGCGTGGCGGTGAGGTAGAGCGCCTGGCGCTCTGAGAAGCCCTGACCCTGGAAGGCGTCAAACCAGCCACGCGCGGCACGTACGAGCTCAGGCGCGACCGCCGTCATCTGATCGATCGACGCGCGCAACGCGGCGAGCTGGTCGGCCGGGTCTGGGCTGGGGTCGTCTCTCATCCCGGCCACGTGAACGGACAGAGGTTGACGCGGCCAAGCGCCAGGAGACCGACCGCCTGCTCGAGTTCGAGGTCCAGCCTGTACCGAGCGCGCACGTACTGGCTCCTGGGGCTCGCCCTGCTCTCCGGGCTCGACGGGCTCGCTCTGCGGCTGCGCTGGGTCTACGGGCTGCTCTGCTGAGTCCTGCGGTGTGGTGTCCGATGTCTCCATGCGTACAGCCTAGGGCGTCGCCTACACGCTGCGCGCAGCGAGCTCTACGCGGCCGGCGTACGCCCGTGCTCGACGTACTGCTCCAGGGCCTCGCGCACGAGGTCGCTGACAGACTTGCCCTCGCGCTCGGCGCGCGCCCGCAGCCGCTCGGCCAGCGCCGGCGTGGTGCGGATGTTGAGCCGCGGCGACGACCCGCGACCCGAGAGTGACCGTCTGCCAATCGGTTGATCACTTGTAGACGTCGTCACGGGACCCGATATTCGCCACGATGATTCTGCGCTGACGATCGTCGATCTCGAACAGCACCCGCCAGCCGCCGACCCGCAGGCGGAACTCCGGTCTGTTCCGGAGCGGTCTCACATCGCCGCCGGGTAAACGCCCGAGCGCGACGCCAATCCGTTCGCGCTCGGTTCGTGGGAGCTTGCGCAGGGCCTTGCGCGCCGCCGAGGACATCTCAACGGACCAGTTGGGCGACTCACTCGGCAGCGCCCGGCTCCGCGAGGACCTCGGCCAGCGGCGTCGTTTCGCCGCGCTCGTACTCGCGTCTGGCCGCCTCGAGATCTGCCAGATCCTGCTCTGTGAGGGGCTCGTCATCAGGCACGGCAGAGCGGAGCGCAGAGAGGTGCGCGCGCACGATCACGGCCGCCAGATCGTTGGACGCAGCCGCCAGGGCGCTGAGCGCGCGCTCGAGCACGGTGAACCCCCGCTCGACCCAGAGATCAAGCGTCCTGCGCATGCGTGCCCCCGCCACTGGCGGACGCCCACCAGCAGATGGCGGAGATGGCGCTACCGACGACATGCTCCCCATTATGTCAGACAAAACCCGGGCCCCGCGCAGACGGCCCGCCCCCGCAGGGGCACGGGGACGGGACGCCAGCATGGGAGTGAGAGCCGGCGAGAGGGAGATGCCGGCACCCACGGGGAGGAGGCACGCACACTAGCGAGCCCGCAGCGCAATCGCAGAGAGCGTGAGCACCACCAGCACCCAGCACGAGATCGGCGTGCAGCAGCAGCACGAATTGCGGATCGGCGGGCGGGACCACGCCGCCAGAGCAAACCACGGCCCGCCCCCATACACCTGCGAGAGCGGGCCGCAGCGAGGTAGTGCTCGCGCCGAGAGGCCCCTGCACGACGGCCGGTCGTCGGGCGCCAGCGAAGCAGCACAAGCGTAGCGGCGCGGTCAGCGAATCGGCTCGTCCTCGCAGGTCATCCGACGTACCGCTCCAGGGCCTCGCGAGCGAGGTCGCTGACGGACTTGCCTTCGCGCTGTGCACGCAGGCGTACTCGCTCGGCCAGCGCCGGCGTGGTGCGGATGTTCAGCCGCGGCGACACCCCGCGCCCTGAGAGCGAGCGGCGCCCGATACGCTTGCCGCGGCGCAGGTCATAACCACGCTCCGCCTCGTCGGCCAACCGCTCGGCCAGCTCGTCGGTGACGGGCGTGCCGGACTTCGAGATGGGCGTCTTGCGGGGGGTCATGGTCTACCGGAGATAGCGTCGATACTTGGCGCGCAGCCGCATCGCGTGGATGACGAGCAGGCCAGCGTCCGTCTCGACGGCCATGACCTCGAGCAGCTCACCTCGCTGATCGACGCCGAGGAACACGATCCGCTGATCGCGCAGCGCCGAGCCCGCCGGTGCGGGCTGACGGATGATCGTAGTGGCGTTCTCGATGACATAGCGCGAGCGAGGGCGGCTGATCCGGTGTCGTGTCGCCGACCGCGCCCACCGGAGCCTCACGGCCCCATTATGTCAGACAGAACCCCGAGGGAATGGAGGCGGGGTGCTTACGGTCCGTCCCGGGCCGTCGTTAGGGTGCCGCGATCCTGCCGCTGCTCTTCAGCGCGCTCGCGCTGCTTCTGGCCGGTCCGCACCACCCGCATCACCACCACCGACCGCGCCACCGGCTCACGGGCTACAGGATCGAAGGGCGCACCTCGACGTTCGGCGAGGGCGGCTCCGTGGGGCTCACGGCCGACGGCGGCTCGGTCGATCGCCCGTGCATTGCGCTGCGAGATGATTCGACGCTGGACCGCTGGTTCCTCGTGCGGGTGTTCGCCTATGGGCGCTGGCACCGTACGCGGCTGATGCAATGCGACGTTGGGCCTGCGGAATGGACTGGGAGATCGATCGACATCACTGCCGCTGGCGTGCAGCGGCTCGGGCTGGACCCCTACGCCTACCCGACCGAATGCTGGGGCGTCGCAGCGGAGCTAGCCCGGCCAGGTCATCGGGCAGACCACTCCCGCCGCGCCGGGCGGATCTAGCCGCTCGGATTCCCAATCCTCATGCAGCTGGGCGAGCGTGCGCGGCACGAGGGGCGCTGCGTCGTCGAGCAGGCGAACGACGCGGGCCTGCTGCTCGCGCCAGTTGACGGCTGTGCGCTCCTCGATCATCGGCGGATGGGCTTGGACGCCTCGATCGCCACCACCGCCGCCGCCTCCACGTCCACTTCGTGCATGCGCCACGGGTCCTCCAGCGTGAGCACCACCGGCCCGCCGTAGCTGCAGATCTCGCGCAGGACATAGCCGTCGAGCACGGCCCCCTCATAGTCCTTCAGCAGGCCCTCCAGCTCGTCGCCCAGCTGGACCCTGACGTAGCTGCCGTGCAGCTTCACCGCCGCCCGCGTCATCTCGATTTCGTGGGCGTCGCTCCTCATCGGAGCGCGTCCTCGCCCACCAGGCCAAAGTCCTCCAGCGGGCCGGTGACCAGCGCGTGCCGAGGGTCGTCGGGCGAGATCGTGACCTCGATCTCGACGCCCCGCTCGCCGGCGAGCAGGGCTCTGCCCTCCCACTTGCCGCCGGGCACGATTTTTTCGCGGTACTCGACCACCAGGCCCTCGACGCCGCTCTTGTGGCGCAGGCGGCTGAAGACGCCCTGCTCTCGGAAGTAGCGCATGGGGGCGCTCAGATCTCCCGCCCGGCGAGCACGTGCGCCGCCATCGCACACGCGCAGTCGAACTGGTAGCCGCTGATCCCGTAGGTGTCCGGCTCGCCGCCGTGGATGACTTCCGCCTGGTCCTCATGCGCCAGCGCGCGGAAGGACTCGATCAGCTCGTGTGGCCCAAGGGGGGCCTCGGAGGAGCCCTGGTGGCGGACGTAGTGTTCGATGCGCTGAGCCATGAGGACCGGGTAGATCTCGTAGGTCCCGCCCTGCAGATCGAAGTCGGGCGCTGCGGCGCGCAGCCGGTCGATGCGCGCCTTGTAGGGTCCGCGCAGCAGCGCATACCAGCGGTCGATGTCGGTCTTGCCGCGCTTGAACTCCTCGCGGCGGCGGCGATCGAAGCCGGCGAGCATCGCCATTCGCTTGGCGAAGCGTTCCCACGGCGTCTGCCATTCGATCACCTCGCCGTTGACCGCGAAGCCGTGCCGACGGCCGCCGAGCAGGCCCTCGCCCTCCTGGTAGAAGCGCACCGTATCGCCCTGGCACACGCGCTTGCCGTCGGGCATGTCCAGCACGGTGGCCGTGTAGCGATCGAAGCGGATCTCCTGAGAGCCGTTCTCCCAGGGATCGCTCGCCCGCTCGACCACCACCTCGACGTAGTGGTCCTCGGCGATCATCTGCTCCAGCCCGCGCGGGTCGTGCTCGGAGAACAGGCCCTCCAGGGCGCGCAGGTCGCCGCGCTGGTAGTCCTCGAGGTGCGCGAGTGGCAGGAAGTTCATCGCGCCGCCTCACCTTCGCCGGGGCAGAAAAGAGGAGGAAGCGCACCCAGCATGCGCAGGCCCGCCTCCTCCTCCGTGCGGCCAAGTCCGCATGCGACTTTTGAGCGGCACGCGCACAACCCTATCGGAGCAACTTCTCGAAATGTCCAGACCCCCCAAAAAATGGGGCCCAAAAATGGCTTTCCCATGCGGCGTAAGTGTCGCGGTTCGTGAGGGAGACGCTAGATAGGCCATTTCACGCCACAAGTGTGGCATTGGGCTCTGAGAACGCCCCTACGCCACCGGCGCGCGAGAGCGCCGAGCGGTGTGCTGCTGAGCACGTACGCCGGTTGGTCCGCCCATAGAACACTTTGCCGCACCACTCGCAGCAGCGCCCCGCGCGCGCAGGGGCCGGAGCCCGCACGGCGAGGGCGGCACCGACGCGCTGCAGGTAGGCATCCTGGGGCCAGGTTGCTTGCGAGTCGATCGGCGTCGGGTGCGCCGGGTTGAACTTGGGATCGATCGCCTTCAGGCGGCGCGCCAGCTCGGCGAGCTGCTCGACGGGCAGCTCGGGCGCGCCCCGCCCCAGCCCGGCAGCGGTCTCGAACACGAGCTCGACGCCGAAGTGCTCGGCGTGAGACACGTACGCGGCGGCGCTGCTCTCCTGTCGTCCTACTCTGACTGCGGACATCTGCGGTGTCCTCTCTCGCGCCCGGCCCGGCAGCCGGGCGCGCGTCGTTAAGGCGCGTGCCGGCGCGCTGGTGCCGGGGCCAGAAAAAGGCCAGAACGATTCAGATCTTGGTCTGAGGCGCTTGGCTCGCCAATGCGCCCGAGCCCCACAAAATCCCTGCAAGCGTGTACAATCTCGCACGGGTTCGACACGAGACAACAAGCATCGAAAACCCCCTCTCGATGCTTGCCATGCAGAAGGTCGAGGGTTCGAGTCCCTTCATCCGCTCTCGAAAGCCCTGCTAATGCCGGGCTTTTGAAGGTCACTCGGACTCGCCCTCAGAGCGGGGGGCCAGAACCGGGCCAGAACGATCTGACAGCTTGCGACGCAGATGCTCCTCGCCGTCGTGCGCGAGGCTGCCGTAGTGCTTGTCGATCGTCTCGACTGAGGCGCCCATCAGGCGGCTCAGCTCGAAGATCGACACGCCAGCGGCGAGCGCTTCGGTGGCGAAGGTGTGGCGCAGCTGGTAGGGGCCGCGCTTGGCGATCCCGGCCGCCTCGAGCGCCGGATACCACTCGCGGTCACGCCAGTTGTCCAGATCGATCCAGCCGCCCTTCGCAGCAGGAAACAGCAGCTGCGAGTCCAGGCGCGCGGGCAGCTGGGCGAGCGCGTCGGTCGCGCGCGGCGTGAGCGGCACGCGCCGGCGCGAGCGCTCGGTCTTGGGGTAGGGCGTCAGCCGGCCGCCGCTCACGCGCCGCTGCACCGCCACCGCAGGGTTGAGCCGGTCGATGTCGCGACGCTCGAGCGCGATCCACTCGTTGGTGCGCAGCCCCGTCTCGGCGACGAAGACCACCAGCGGCCCCCACGAGCCGAGCTCGGTGGCCAGCGCGTCGAGCTCGGCACGGGCGAACGGGAAGACCTCGCCGCGGCGCGGCTCGTGGTTGCGCCCGAAGTCCACCGCGGGGTTGGTCGAGATGTAGCCCCAGCGCCGCGCAGCCGCCAGCACCTGGCGCAGCGCGCGTGTGCGGGCGTGGCGCGTTGACTCGGTCGGCTGTTTTGCGTGCCAGCGCGAGATCTCGTCGGTGGCGCCCTCCAGTTCGGAGAGCTTCCAGGTGCCGAATCGCTTGCGCGCTGGCGCCAACCAGTCGCGCAGCGTCACCCGCGTCTTGGGTGCGACTTCCTCCTCCCAGCGCGCCAGATACTCGACGCAGAATGCCTCGAAGGTGATCTCGGCCGACGGGCCGCCGCGGCGCAGCCGCGGCGCGACGTGGTCGTCGAACCAGCGCTGGGCCTCGGTCTTGGTCCGAAAGCCGGATCGCTTTGGGCGTTTGCCCTCCTCGGGCCAGCGGATCCCGTAGCCGGTCGGCGTCTGATAGATGCTCCCCTTGGTCTGGGCAGGCATAGGCTCACTCCTCGTCGTCAGTGGTGCTTGGCACCAGAGACGTTAGCGTCCCATTGGCGGCGCCGGGCGTGGTGCTTGGCGCTCCTCGTCCCGGCGTCGCACGCGCAGCCAGCCAATCGTCCAGCGCCGTCTCGGGAAAGCGCAGCGCGCCCGAGGGCAGCCGGATCGCCGCCAGATCGCCCTGACGCACCCAGCGCAGCACAGTCGCCGGCGAGACGCCGAGCTGCCCAGCGACCTGGCGCGCGGTGAGCAGCCGCCCGGTCACAACAGCGCCCCATCGCCCTTGGCCGTGCGCTGCCAGCGCCGCGGGCGCCGTGCGCTGCCGCCGGGCGTGTGGCGCCGGGGCAGCGCTCGCAGCACCGGCAGGTCATAGGCGGTCAGCGTGGGCTCGAGCGGCTCAGGCATCGTCCCCCCTTACGGCGGCGCGGCGTTCCTGCTCTCGAAGTCGTTTCTTCTCGCGCTGCTCGGGGTGGGCAGCCACGTACGCGGCCTTCGCGACGCGATTGGCCTCCTTGCACGCCGCGCAACGGCATTTGTGGTTCGTATAACCGCCATACGTGCCGTGAAGAACCTTCGTTGTGTTGCTGTAACGGTATTCGCCCTTCCGCACGAGAGGTTCTTCAGGCATCCTCGCCTCCTTGGTCGTAGAGGGCGGCGCGCAGGGATTCTTCGGCATCGTCGGGGCAGCCCGATTCAATCTTGTCGAGCGAGTATTCGGCGGCTCCTCGCAGCCGGGCGTTCTCGGCCTCCATACGCGCAAGCCACTCCGCGTTCACGGGTTGCCATTCAGCCATCGTTGTCCTCCACGGCGGCGCGGTCTACGGGCTCCCAGGGGCCGGTGCGCTCATTGGCACGCTCAGCCCAGGCTTTGACGCTCCACATCGACCCCGGCTCGTTGCATTCGTCTTCGGCCAGCTCGGCCGCGAGCATGGCGGCTTTCTCGGTGGTCCTGAACCTATAGTGGAGCTTCCCGAAGGGCACTCCTTCCTTGCACCATCGCCAACAGGCGCGATAGATGAACTCAGGCATCGTCGCCTCCTTGCACGGCGGCGCGGGCGCGTTGGGCCTTCTCGGCGAAGGAGGCTGCGTCTCCGGGCTTGTGGAGTTCGGAGAACCGAAGATGGGCGAGTTGCAGGTCGTCGGCGGCGGTGGAGAGGGCGGAGCGGAGGGTTGTAATCCGGCCATGCGCTTTGCCCAGATGCTTCGAGAGGTCCCTCCCGCGCTTCTCCAGCCAAACTTCCACGTCGCTTGGCTCAGACAATTCACGAATCTGCTGCTCGTAGTCGGCTATGCGAGCTTTCAGGGACTCGTTACGTCGCAGCGCTGATTGAAGGTCATCCTCGACGCGCCGCGTCTTCGCCACCATGGCGGTGTACATGCCCTCCATTTCGTTCAGGCGTTCCTCAGCGGCTTTGTGGTCGGCCTCCAGCTTGTCGGCTCGCTGGATTTCCTCGCAGAGCTTGTCGTAGTTGTCCTCTGTGTGTTGGCGCTGTTCGGCGGCAAGGGCGGCTTGGACGTCGTAATCGGCTCGGAGGCGGGTGTTCTCGGCCTCAACTTTGTCGAGTTCTGCATATACCTCGTCCACTCGTTTCTTTGCCGCGTCTAGCTCGTCCTCGGCCCGAAGACCCTCAAGCTGTTCTTCGGCCTCGTCAGCCCGTTTTTGGAGTGTCTGGTTGCGCTTCAAGAGCGTGGCGGCCTGGGCCTTCCAGAATTCGACCACCCGGCGAGAGGCTTTGAGGTCCGACTCCAGTTCGTCGGCCCGTTCCTCCAACTCTCGCTCGCGTAGCTCAGTTGCTTGGAGCTTGGCCTCCAACTCCCGCTCTCTGACGAGATGTCGGTCTATCTCCTCCCCGCGCTCGGCTTCTGCCCGCTCTAGGTTGGCTCTCCACTCGGTTTCTCGTGAGACGCGGAAGTCTTCCTCTTCGCGGAGCTTGGCCTCGGCGCGCTCTGCTCGTTCGCTGGCAGCGAATTCGCCTTCGACCTTCTTGGCCTCGCCTTGCACGAGCTTGGGTATCCGGTCGTGCTCGTCTAGAGCGGTCAAGATGGCTTCGGCGGCAATGCGCCGTTCGTTGCCCCACGGGTGAATAGCGAGCGCCCGTGCCACGATCCGTAGGCGCTCATCCATCTTTCAGCACCTCCTCAAGCCGTCCTGGTCGTGCTCGTGCTCGCTCACGGCCATTGCTCCTCAAAGATCCACCGCAGCGCGGCGTCCTTGGCCTTGCCCGGGCTCGGCGGCCACCAGGCGAGCACGCACTGACAGGAATGCAGCGCCGCAGCGACCCGCAGCTCCTCGCGTTCGGCCGGCCCGAAGCGCTCGTAGGGCCCGCCGGCCGTGCTCTTGACCTCGACCAGCAGGATGATCGGCAGCGACCACTGCAGCGGGGACGGATGGCCGCCCTCCCAGCGGGCGAACTCACCGCCGATCGCGGTGACGTCGGCGACTCCCTTGGATGCCGGTTTGCGCTCGGCCAGCCAGCCCCAGCCGCACAGCAGCGCCTCGACATCGCGCTCGCGGTCGTGGCCGCGCCTCATTGCCGCCGCCTCCACTTGCGTGCGTCCGGGCAAGTCGCGAAGTGCGAGACGTGCGTGCCGACGCCGGGCTTGACGTGCTCGGCGCGCGGCGGCTCGCCCAGGCCGACGAGCACGATGTTGCCGCCGGCCACCGGCGCCGCGTCGATCGGCTCGCGTTTGCCGTAGACGTTGTGCGCCCACACGATCGGCGCGCCGCAGGATCCGCAGCGCTCAGGCATCCTCGCCCCCCTGGTGCTCGGCAAGCGCGCTGAGCCACGCCGTGATCTCGCGGCAGAGCGAGCATCGCTCGGCGAGCACCAGGATCGGTTCGCCGCGGCGCTCCTTCAGGAGCCAGCGCAGGTGCTCCAGCGCGGCGTGGGGGAGCTGCGGCGGTCTGCCTGGCGCCTTTGCCAGGGCACGCTCGAAGCCGCGCCGGTAGGCGTCCTGTTCGGCGGCACGCGCGATGTGCTGCAGCTGCTCGCGGCGGCGCTCAGACATCGGTGCGCTCTTCCCCTGCGCATCTGCCGCCGCGCGCTTGGTGCGCGGCTTTTTCAGCGCGCAGCAGCTCGAGCTCGGCCTGCGCGCTCTCGCGGTCGTGCTCGTTGAGCGCAGCGATGACGGCGCGCGCGTCGTCGAGGTGGATCTCTTCGCTCGTCCGGGCGCTCAGGCGCTCCCACACCGCGCGCATCGGGCCCGAGAGCACCTGACCCACACGCTCGTTCCAGCACTCGCTCATCACGCGCGCCACGACCGCCACCCGCTCGTCGTGCTCGCTCATGCAGAGCACCCCCGCTCGCGATCCCGAGCGCAATCGCGCGCCTGCTCGGCGCATGCCAGCAGACGCCGTCCAAGCGCCTCGGCGTCCTTGATCGAGAAGCGCAGCAGCTGCTCGCGCCCCTCCACCCACAGTCGGACGGTCACGGTGGGCGCGCCGGGCGCAGGGCGCGCCCCAGTGGCCCTTGGTGTGGACCAGCGCGCTCTCATCGACGCGCCTTCCAGCTGCCGCCGCGCCGGTGCCCCCAGTGCCAGCCGTCGCACAGCGGGCAGCGGTAGACGTTGGCGCCCGAGCCGCCGCCGCCGCCGGTGGACTGCATGCGGCGCATGGCGCGCTTGGCCTGGGCTTTTGAGGCGTAGCGGTGCTTGCCGGCGCAGGTGCTCATATCGGCCTCCGAGCGCCCGCAAATGAGCACTTTTTGGGCCGAAAAATATTTGGCTCTAGAAAGCCAAATATTTTCCAGGTGACGGCAGGTGACGATCTATACGCGCGCGCGTAAGCACAGAGGGACAGTTCTTTGCTTGCCCCTCGCGCGCGTACGCGCGCGCGCGCGCCTTGGACCGTCACCTGCCGTCACCTGCCTGTCGCTCGCGCCAGCCGGTGGGCACGAGGTAGAACGCGAACACGAGCTCGCGGCCGTCGGAGTGGCTGGCCTTGATGCGCCCCTCCCGGCCGCGCACGCGCCAGCCGGCGCGCAGCATCGCCTGGCGGGCGCGCTGCGGGGTCGAGCTCGAGCCCACCGCCAGACGCATGAACTGCTGAAGCCAATTGGCGCGCACGAAGTGCACGCCGGCTCTGTCGACGGGCACCAGCAGACGCCTGGCATAGAGCTCCACCGTGCGGCTCTCGCGCCGGCGCCGCTGCGCTTCGGTCTCGTGCTGCGGCGGAGCGGGGATCTCCTCAGGATCGATCTCGTCGAGCCTCGACCACGTCAGCCACTTGTCGGCCTGGTCTGAGAAGTCGAACTCGATCGTCTGGGCCAGCTTGAGCAGCCGCAGCGCCTCGTCGACGTAGAGCGCATGCTCGCGCAGCTCCTCGCCGCGGCCGGCGATCGAGCGCACGAGCGAAGCGACACGGCGAGCCTGGATCTTGTTGAAGCTCGTGGTGAGCCCGACGGTGCAGGCCAGCTGGTCGGCGAGTTTTTCCGGCTGTGCCACGTGCTCGAAGCGCTCGAACTCGATCGAGTAGTCGTCGTCGAGCACGATTGCCGCCGCCGCCGAGTTGCCGTGCCCGGCGACATAAGCGCCCACTACGCGCCGTTTCACTTCGTCCAGGCGCAGCGCCTTGGTGAGCTCCCCCAACGCATCCTGCTGACGTACACCAGGGCCGACGCGTCCGATTCGCCGGCGCACCGCTTCCACGGTGCGCTGCACGTAGTCGACGCGCTCGCCCTTCTGCTCGCCGTGCAGGTGCCGAGCGTGGCGGATCAGCGACTCGATCACGCCATCGTCATAGCCCTGCTCGGCAGCACGGGCGGCGAGCATGTAGTCCCAGTCGCTTGGAGTGCCACCTTTCGGCCCTACGCCCTTGCGCGCCGCGATCCTGGCCAGATCGTCGTGGCGCGCCAGAATCGCCTTGGCGTCGGAGCCGGGTGCCTTGCGCAGCGGTCTGACCGCTTTGAGCGGCAGGGCGACGGCGGGCCCGGCGCCGTTGCTCGACCCGAACATGCGGGCGACCAGCTGGTCGAGCTGCACCTGGCGCGGGGCGATCTCACCACCACCCCGGCCGGTGATGGTGAAATACCGTCCCTGGTCATAGCACTCGAACTCGTGCCCCCACGGCGTGTTCGACGTGCGTCGCCTGCGCCCGTGCAGACGGCCCATTACGATCACATGCATGCCGCGCCCCGACGGTGAAAGCTCGTGGTAGCTGTTGAGCAGCGTCACGATTTCATCAGCTGCGGGGTGCAGCTCGCCGGTGTGCTCGTCCACGCACGCGTCGAGATCCACGCCGGCGAAGGGATCGGCGGCGGCAAACACATAGCCGATACCGTCGACGTCCTTCACTGCGCATGCTTGCTCGAAGGTGCCCCACGTGCGCGAGTCGTCGGGCTTGGCCTTGGCCTGCGGGTGGGCCGCCTGGTAGGGCACCTTGGTCGGCTTACCGCCGCGCTGCTCGATGCGCCACACGACCCACTGTTCGCGGGCGCGCAGCTGGGACGGGATGGCGGAGGGGTTCATGGCGGACCTCCGATTGCAAGCGAAGGCCATTCGTCAGCCATCCATTCACTGCGCTGGAGCTCGCGGCGCTTCGGTAGGACGAGATCAGCGCTCACTGCTAATACGGAGGCTCGTCCCCGAACCGCGACCCCGGCGCCGCCGCCGGCGCAGCAGCTGCCGGCTCGCCTGCAGCCAGATGCCGCTCGATGTAGCTGCGAATGTACTCGCCGTCACGTTCGGTTTTCACTTCAAACGTCTGACCGACGAGCTTGTCGAACAGCGCTTCCAGCTCGAACGGCTCTTCGCAGCGGCCGATCCCGGGCAGCTCGCCGATTGCCGCGTTGGCGCGGTCGCCGACGAATGTGTCGCCGTCGTCCAACGGCAGCACCACTCCCGATTTCCAGGCGTGCACGCCGTCGCTCCAGTCCATGAAGGCCATGTAGCGTTCGCGCGTCTCGGTCGGTCCTGAGAGCTCCGCCTTGACCAGCCGCGCCTTGTAGACGCCGTCCTCGGGCGCCGTGACACCCTCGCCTGCCAGCGCTTTGAAACCGATTCCCATCGGGTCCTCCTATTCGTTTGTGGGATCCGCGACGCTCTGCGCGTCGCCCTGCTGGGGCGCATCCGCGCCCTGGTGCTGCTCAGTTCTCTCGGGCTCGGCGCCGGTCTGCTCGACCTGCTGCCCGACCCACCACGCCCACTCGCGCAGCGCCGTCACCGCCGCGTTGGGCATGCCGCCGAGCGGCGGAGCGCCCTCGCCGGCGAGCATCTGCCCGAGCTTCTGATCCAGCCCGCGCATGAACACCCGTGGTTGCGATTGCGGCCAGGCATGCTCCAGCGCTTCGATCGCGAGCTTGACCTCCTGCACGTGGGCCATCACGCCGAATGGCTGCTCGGGCGCCGCCGGCGGCGGCGACTCCACGCCGTCCATCTCCTCCGCCGGCGTGGTCGCGTAGCCGCTCAGCTTGACGATGAACTTCAACGGCGCGGCCAGCGTGCGCGACTGCCCGCGCGTCTGTGCCATGCCGCGCAGCGCGTAGTCCTCGCGCCCGGCCCACGTGGCCTCTTCGCGCGTGCAGCTGCCCTCGCCCCAGCCGATCACCTCGCCTGAGCGCACAGCGTTGAAGGCGACAGCGAAGCCCCAGCTGGCGCCCAGCTCGTGCGCGCGGTGCTGGCGCATGCGCGTGATCTGGTGCTTCTCCTGCTCATCGCGCTTGCGGGCGTCCTTTCGCAGTCCCTGCTCGGCCAGCTCTCGCTCCTCGCCCGTCAGCGCCGGGGGCTCAAACGGCCACTCCAGCGTGCGCACGCCGCCATCGCCCACGGCGAACACACCGGTCAACGCGCCCAGCGTCTGCCAACCCTCCACGAGGATGTGCTCGCGGGTGCCGATCCGCATCGTCATCTTGCGCTGGCGCACCACGTCGGCCAGCTGGTCTGCGACCTCGGCGGCGGCGGTCGTGATCTCGGTTGGCGAGCTGGCGGCGAACAGGTCGCGCGTGACGATCTCTGCGCTCACCGCCCCACCGCCTCTTCGATCGCCGTCACGATCCGCTCGGCCAGATCCTCCAGGCGCGCCTCGATCGCGAGCACCGCGTATGCGATCGCGCGCTGGCAGTCCTCTGATCGCAGCGCGTGGTGCACCGCCTCGACGTGTTTGGCCGCGCGCTCCGCCGGGCTCAGCGCCATCACTTCCCCCACGCGCTCAGTACGCAGAAGACCGTGAAGCAGAGCGCCGCCCCGGCCCAGAAGCCCGCGATGATCCAGGCGCCTGCGACTGCGGCGATCACGCTGCCACGCTCGCTCGGATCGATGCCAGTAGATAACCGCCGATGTGCTCGGTGTATGCCGGTGGGATCGCCTCGCGCAGCTCATCCCAGCTGTGCATCCAGTCGATCCCCATGTCCTCGGGCGCCAGCTCGACCGAGCCGCGCAACAGCGGCTTGCGCCCCTGTTTCTGGACGTTGGCGGCCGCGGGCGTCCACACCAGCCACCCCTTCTTGCCGTAGTAGGCGCGGATCTCGTCCTGGCCGCCGTGCCAGCACGTCTGCGTCATCACCGGGAAGCTGCACTCGAATAGGCGATGGCGGCGCACGTTTAACCCGAACATCGAGCCGCACAGCCGCACCGGGTGATCCAGCTCCCAGCCCGCGTCTGAGATGTTCTCGATCACATAGGGCAGCCCGCCAGCCCGCAGCCGTTCGCGCGTGGGCGGAATCGAGCGCCAGTGCGTCTGGCGGCGCTTCAGGTTCGAGTAGAACTGGCAGGGCGGCGAGGCGTGGATCGCATCGAAGCCGTCGAGCGGGAACGTCATGGCATCCGTTTGGACGAACTCAAAGGGGTAGCTCGGCTGCGGCTCGATGTCGACGCCCACCACATCGAATCCAGCGCGGTGATAGCCCATCGCTGCGCCACCGGCGCCGCAGAACAGATCCAGTAGCTGTGGCCTCATCGCCCCTCCTCGATCACCGGCACGGGCTCCTCGATCGCCTCGGCGTCGACCGGCGGCGTGACCTTCACGGTGCGCACGCGCCAACTGCGGCAGTTCTCGAGCTCCAGGCGATCCGCGGGGCCCAGCCGCTGCAGGAGCTGTGTGGCGACCGCGGCGCTCACGTGCGTCTCGGTCTTGATCAGCCCGGCGCACTCGGCGGCGCTCAGGACGCCGCGCTCCACCATCGCTGTCACGACGCCGTCGAGCTCATCCACATCCCAGGCCGAGGAGTACTCCAGGCGCACCTCGTGCCCGTCGAGTGTGACCTTGCGCACGTCGGCCGCCTGCATGCGCGCGCGCAGCTCGCCCTTGACCAGCGCGAGCATGTCGGCGGCCTGGCGGCGCGGTCCCTCCCACGCGGCCGCCAGGCGCGCCAACGTCTGATCCGACGCCTGCTCGAGCGAGCCGGCGAGCACCTCGCCGTTGGGGTCGATCAGCGGCACCAGCTCATGCATCAGCGCTCTCCTTCCAGCTCTGCGTCGCCGCGTTCTGAGCGCCACCAGCGCGCGGGGCTGTGGTCGTCGCGCCAGACGTAATCGAAGCGTGCAAGGCCGGCCAGGATCGACGTGAGATCGCTCAGGTTGATCATCTCCAGCGCTTCGCCCAGCTGCCAGATGTTGCGACCCGGCTCACCGCTATTCAGGTAGCCATCGATGAAGTACGGCGGGCAGGCGGACAGCACGCGACGATCCAGCACAGTGAGCGTGGGCTCCAGCGCCTTGCCCTCCATCAGCGCCGCTCCCCGAACGGCAGCACTTCGCCCACCGAGCCGCGGGGACGGCCGGCCTGGGAGATCTCGCGCTCGAGCAGCGTGCGCGCGCGGTTGCGCTTTGCCCGCGCGCGCCCGACGAGCGCGCCCATCGCCGCCAGCACCAGCGGGGCCAGCAGGATGAGCAGCGCGAAGCTCATCGCTCGCGCTCTGAGAGCTCGAAGTGCGTCACCAGCGGGCGCGCGGCCTCGGCGGCCTCGCGCTCCCAGCGCTGCTGCTCGGCGTGCGCAACGACCGCGGCGCGCCCATCGAGGGCCTGGCGCGCCAACGCGAGAACCCGCCCGACACCGCCGATGAGCGCGGCGCCGTGGCCATGGCGCCCCGAGGGCTCAAGCAGCGCGAGCAGCGCGACGAACAGCAGGCCGGCCGCAAGGATCGCCAGGACGGTCATGCGGCGGCAGCCTCGGGCTCGATCGGCTTGAAGAACTCCCCTTCCTCGACGTCGAAGACCTCCATCAGCTGGGCCAGGTGCCCGGCGTCAGGTTCTTCGCGGCCGTGCTCCCATTTGGAGATGTGCTCGCGGTAGTCGCCGATCAGGACCGCCAGATCCTGCTGGGACATGCCCGCCGCTTCGCGCAGGCGCAGGATGTTCAGCCCGATGCGCTCGCGGCGCTTCTGCTTGAGCTCGCGCGCCCGCTCACGCTCTTCGGCGACCTCGATCGCGCGGCGCTCACGTTCGATCGCTTCGCGGCGGCGGCGCTCGCGCAGCTTGCGCTCAGCGAGCTTACGGCGCATGGCCGTGCGCTCGGCAGCCTGCTCTCGGATACGAGGCGTGTCGCTCGTCTGCACTCCCCAACGGTTGCGCTTGCCCAGTGCGCCCGCAAGAAACGCGGGTCTATCCGTATAGCGCGGATTGTTGCAAAATGCAGGCTTCTTGCGCTGCGCGTAACTCCGCATTTTGCGGATCTTTCCGCCGTGAGAATCGCGAGTCTATCCCGGTCTCAGGACCAGGCTATGGCGGCGCTTCTCGCTGCCCAACCCCCGTACAGACATTCTATCTGATCGTATAGGGTTGCATCACCCCTGCTCGCGTGCTATAGACTGCCTGGGCGCGAGAGGGAAGTATTCGGGCGGTGCCCGAGGAGCCGAAGAAGAAGAAGCAGGATCAACGCAGCAGGGCTCGTCGTCCGCCGACCGAGCAGACAAAGAAGCGGAACGAGCGCCAAGGCCAGCAGCTCAAGGCTGCGCGTGACGAACAACCGGGTGACTGGAGTGCCGAGAGGCTGCGGGACGTGATCAACGAACAGTACGACACCAACTTAAAACTCTCCACTGTCTACGAATGGGAGAACGGCGACAGCGACCCAGCACCGATCTACAAGGACGCCCTGGAAGAGATTTACGGTGTGAGGTTCATTGTTGCCCTACCCCGGAGAAAGGATCGTGCATGAGCACTGAGGAGCTCGACGAGCGGGTGCCCAAGACCTTCGAGGAGTACGTGCGTCAACACAATGGCGAGCCAGTTCCGCACGTCCCCACATGTGAAGTCGAGGGAGAGACTGATTGCGCGGGCTTTCGATTGCCGCGCCCGAACATCGGGTCGCCGGAACTCGTCTGCGAGGGCTGCCTGCGGGAACGCTTCGCGCACGAAACCGGCGAGCAGTGGGTGTCCGATGCGCTGCTGGCAGCAATACGCGGAGAGGGCCCGTACCGCGTGTTCGATGGAGAGATCTGGGTCAAGCTCAAGACCGACCCTCGCAATCTCCTCGGCGTGCTGGCTGGTTGCAATCAGGTCTATCTGTATGAGGATGGGCTGGGGGCGTAACAGCAGCTAACGGGCCAGCGGCCGCTCGAACGTAGCCCGCCACGTTTCCGGCCCTACGATCCCGTCCACTTGCAACCGCAGGTTGCGTTGCATCTGCGTGCACATGCGCTGGCTTTCCGGCCCGTAGGCGCCGTCCACCTCGATCGGCCAGCGCCGCTCACGCATCCTGGCCTGCCACGTCCGCACTGCCTCGATGCGCAGGATCGGCGGCTGGCGGAGCAGGCGCCCACCCCACGGCGGCGCCGAGCGCGTCTGAAACCCACCGCCCCCACCACCGGACGGCTGAGACGGCGCCGGTGCCCCGCCCTGCGCGGGCATCCCGTTGCGCGCCCACTGTGTGAGCACCGGCCCTGGGCACGCGGTGGCGAAGTGCTGGCCGTGCCAGGTGATCCCCAGGCGCCGCGCGCCCGGCCGCGCGCAGATCCACTCATACAGCGCGCGCGTGGCGTTGCGCGTGGCCTGCGGTATCTGCTCGCCCGGGGCGATCATCACGCACACGCCGATCCCATCGGCGTTGCGCGGCGGTGAGTGAATCCCGCGCAACAGCCCCACACCTTCATAGATCGTGCCCGAGCGACCCACCAGGTACCCGTAGCCCGGCGCGGCGGCCCAGCCGAGGTTGCGGTGCTGGCGCTCGATCGAGCGCACCACCGCGCGCTCGTCGTTGCCGACAGCGCTGCCCGGCCAGTGCACGACGAACCAGCGCCACTGCGAGCTCGGGAAGTGGCGGTTGCCGGGGATGCCGAACTGGGATCCCCACTCGCGCCGGCTGACTATGCGGATGCTCATGGCTCCTCGCTCCTCTCTGGCTCCGGTTGGCTGATGTCCTGCTCCTCGGGCACGTCGGGGATCTCGTGCGGTGACTCCGGCGGCTCCGATTCCTCGCCGTCCTTCACTTCTGAGACCAGATCGCCCGGCTCTGATGCCTCCTGCTCGTGCGGCGGTTCGTGCTGTGGGTCGGGGTGCTCGGGCTCATACCCTTCGGGCTCGGGGTGCTCTGAGGACTGCTCGTCGTGCTCCTTTGTCTGGTTTGCAGGTAGGCCTTGCGGGCCCATCACGCCGGTCGGCCCCGCCGGACCGGGCGGGCCTTCCGGCCCGGGCGCGCCAGTGCGCGCCGCCTGCCAGTAGCGGCCCAGCTGCGCGATGCCGAACGCGACCAGGCCGACCAGCGCGGCGACTTCTTCTGGCTCGTTGAGCTGCTGTATCGCGGCGGTGCCGCTCTCGGCCGTTTTGATGATCACCGGCACCAGGCCCGCCAGCGCGGTCAGCCAGCCGACGATCGTGGTGGGGCCGATCGGGATCTCGGGTTTCGCCATTTCACTCCTCTCAGGTCTTGATCATCCAGTTGCCGACAAAGTAGGGCGGCATGTTGTTGTGGCCTTCGCCTGCGCCCTGGTTGGGGATCGAATGTGTGTGTGCGGCCGAGTTGGCACCGGTGTCCGGCGCGTGAAAGAGCGTGACCCCCCCCGGCGCATAGCCCAGCGCGCCCCCGGCAACCGCCAGGTTGCCGACGTAGCTGTTCGCGAGTGGATGCGTATGGGTGGCGCTTTCGGTGCCCGTCTCACCGCCGTGATTGTGGGCGGGAATCTGCGCGACGCTGAGCGCGACACTCGCGACGCCGCCGTGCGATCCCAGCGGGCGGGCCCCGCTGGCACCTAGCAACGCGGCATCGCGCCCGTCGGGTATCTTCACCATTCCGGCAGCGGCGGCGCCGTAACGCGAGCCCCCTCCTGTGCCAAGCTCGGCAGCCAGCGCCGGATAGGTGGCGCCCGACACCTCTTGGCCCTGGCACAAGAGCCACCCTGCAGGTGCCGCCGCCCTGGTGGTCGCCTTCAGGTCGCCCGCTTGCCACACTTCTGCGACGCTACCGGGCGGGCCTTCCGGCCCGGGCGGCCCGCGCAGGTTGCCGACGGGCTGCCAGCTCATGCGCCCCACACCCACAGGTCGCCGTTGGTGTCAAGCCACCCGTCACCCGGCGAGCCGGGGTCGCTCGGCGGCCCCACGCCCGGCAGCGTGCCCAGGATGCGCACACCGGCGCCGGCAGGCCCCTGCGGCCCTTCGGGACCCTGCGGCCCTTCGGGACCTTCGGGACCGTGCGGCCCCGGGTTGCCCTGTGGACCTTCCTGACCCTGAATCCCCTGCCCGCCTTCCGGGCCGGTCGGGCCCGCTTCGCCGCGTTCGCCGGGGTTGCCCTGCTGGCCCGCTTGCCCGGGCGGACCGGGCGGGCCGGGTGGGCCCGGCTCACCGCCCGGCAGCGCGGCGCCCTGCCCCGCCTGCAGCCAGATCGCGGGCATGATCGAGTTGCGCGCCAGCCCGGTGCGCGAGGCCACGGCGGGCAGTGAGGCCACACCGGCGCCGCCGGTGGCCTGCCCGGTGGTGAGCCACGCGTTCGGCAGCACGTTGGCCGCCGGCGCATCCACGCCGGGCAGGTAGGGGTTCGCGCCGCTCACCGTGCGCAGCGTGGGCGCGGCGCTGCCGACCGAGGCGATCGCCAGCCAGTAGCGTCCGGCGGGCGCGGCCAGCGCGCCGTTGAGCATCCCCACGGCCGAGGCGAGCATCTCCGCGGTCTGCACGACCAGGTCGCCGGGGCCGCCGTCTGAGGCGAACGTGTACAGCCCGATGCGGATGCGCCCGTTGGCGTTGGCGGTGGAGACGTCGATGCGCGCCGTCGTGATCGGGCGGAACAGCACGACCGGCGTGAGGCGCACCTGCGCGTTGGTCTGCGCCGCGGTCGCGAGCGTGCCAAGGAACGGAAACGCCGGCTGCCACAGTTCGGGCAGCGCGGGGATCTGCCCCAGGAAAACGGAGTCTTCACCGGGAGGGCCGGGGCTGCCGGGCTGGCCGGCTTCACCGGGCGAGCCCGGACCGCCCGCTTCACCGATTTCACCGCGCGGGCCCTGCGGCCCTTCAACGCCCTGGATCCCCTGTTCGCCCTGTTCGCCTGGCTCGCCTTTGGGGCCCTGCTCGCCGGGCGGGCCCTGCGGGCCTCGGATCGTGCCGACGTTCTCCCAGGAGGGGCTCATCGCCACACCCACAGATCGCCGTCGATGATCCAGGCGTCGCCGGGCACGTTGCCTTCCTGCACCAGTTCACTCGCCGAGTCCAGCGTGCCGTTGATGCCCTCCAGGCCGCGCCCGGGCGGGCCCGCCGGACCGGTTGGGCCTGTGGGCCCCGGTCCACCGGCCTGCCCAGCCGGGCCGGTTGTCCCCGGCGCACCGGTTGTCCCCGGCGGCCCCGCCGGTCCCGTGGGCCCTGCCGGTCCTTGCGGCCCAGGCGCGCCTCCGCCACCGCCCCCGCCGCCGCGGCGCTCCAGGCGCGCGATGCGGTCCAGCAGGCGCTGGTCGGGCACGATCGGCGTGCCGCGGTCGATGCGCGGTCCCACGCGCGCGCTCACGCGCCCGCCCCCACGGTGAGCGTGACCGTCTCGCGCCCCTCCTCGTCCAGCTCGATGTCCAGCTGCTGCACGCGCGCTGTCGTGTCGATCTCCAGGCGCCCAGATTTGACGATCAGCGGCACCTCATCACCCAGCCACACATCGCTCGGCCCCTGCCACAGCCCGGGCAGCAGCGTGGCTACGTAGGCCGCCGGCGGGTTGAGCGAGTCGGCGAGCAGCTGCTCGGCGGCGGCGTTGACCGCGGCCTGGTCCTTCAGGTCGCTGTTTGAGACCACGCGCGCGATGCGCCCCTGGCGCAGCGAGCCCAGGTTGGGCGCCCAGCGGTCGGCGTATGGTTCGGGCGCTTCGCTGCCGGCGCCCTCGGGGCGCCCGCCGCGCACCCTGACCCAGTTGGCATAGCGGCTGGTATCGCCGGCGCGTTTGAGCTTTGAGATCGACGTGCCCCACGCCAGCGGGAAGTCGGGGTGGGAGACGCCGCGCCAGCTGGCCTGCTGGAAGCGCAGCTCCGGGTCGATCCACCACTCAAAGCCGTCCTCGTAGTCCTGAAAGCGGTCCAAAAACTTGTCCCACGGCGTGTCCACATCCAGCACCTCGGTGCGCACCACCGGCGCCGCGCGCGAATCCCCGCGCGTGATTCCGAGCGCCCCGCCCGCGCCCACCTGCGCGTTGAAGACGGCATCCCAGCCGATGTTGTCCTGCTGCCAGCCCGCATAGGTGCGCCCGCCTTCGTCGATGCGCGCGCCGAGCACGCCGCGGTAGTCCACCGCCGAGAAGTTGGTCGTATGGCGGTCTGCGTCCAGATCGTCATCGGGCGAGCCCAGGCGCGCGCGCAGCATGCGTTCGCTGCCGCGCCAGAGCACCAGATCGCACTGCAGCTCCTCCAGATCGCGCGCCTGCTCTGCACGCCCGTCGATCTGGAACTTCGCCGTGCACGGCCCGCGCAGGTCAAAGCTCACAGAACGCCCCCGCGCGAAGGTGAGATCCCCGAGCGCCTGGCCCTGTACAGTCTGCGCGACCCAGGCCCAGTCCATCACGTCAGGGCGGTCCCCGATGGGGTGATCCGCATCGTGAGCTGTCCGGCAGTGAATACAGGCCCCCAGCCGCCATGCTTGTTTTGCACGACGGCCTCGCAGTAGAGCTGCTCATACCAGTTGACCTTCAGCGCCTCCACGACGAGGTTCATCTTTACGTACTGGCCGAACTGCACTCCCTGGGCGAACAGGCCGATGTCAGCTGGCTGGCGGAAGGCGAGTAGCTCGGGATTCTGGCCCGCCAGGTCGCGATACAGTGACACCCACACCGTGCCCGAGCCCGCTCCGGCGTTGTTCCACCAGACCGTGCCCTCGGCCGTGACCTCGACATCCACCGGGCCGGCCAGCGGCGCGACGATGCGCAAGGGGGAATCCCAGCGGACTGCGGTGCCCGGTGGCGGGGCCGTCTGGCCTAGCGCCTGAGCGCGGATGATACATTCCCCCATCGAGGCGGGGCGCGCCAATTTGCGGAAGTCGACGATTCTGTCGGCGTTGATGGCCACCGTGTTGGAGGCGATCTCCTCGATCCAGCACAGCATCACCGCCGAAGGCGGGTGGTCGGGTAGGAACGGGGCGACAGCGCTGGTGGGGCCGGACGTGCCGGGCAACACCTCGCACCGCCAGTAGGCTTCTTCTTCCCCGCCGGGCTCATACACACGTGCGTAGATGCGATCGCGCCGCCAATTGCCCGCGGAGGGTCCCGCCGGGATCGGCACGTTGACGCGCTGGGCCAGCGGGCAGACGTAGTGGCCCTGATCGGCCTGGTCGGTGCCGGGGATCACGACGTGGCCGGGCAACACATCGACTGACATGTTCGAGCCCTCCTGGCGCGGGACCACGCGCAGGTCGTCCAGGTCGATCACGCCGCCGCGCAGCGTGGCCATGATCAGCCGGCGGTCATCCGCCGCCGAGTATTCGGAGTTCTGTGACCACAGCGGCGGGCGGTAGACCACACCCTCTTGCGCGTTCATGCCGGCTCCTCTCTCACAACAGGCTCGTGTCTCGCCAGGAAAAGAACATCTGCGCCGGGTTCTCCCACCAGTGGGTGTGAAAGCGCAGCGCGCTCGTGCTTTTGGGCGGCAGCTGCCACCACGTGGTCGCGGCGTAGTCGACTGTGTGCCAGCGGCTGCTTTCGCGCCGCCCGTCGGCCAGCACGGTGTGCTCGCGGCTGTTGACCTCGACGAACTCGCCGGCGCCGAGCTGCAGGTGGGCCAGATCGACCGCCTCGCCGGTTGAGTGGTTGACGATCGCGGGGCCGTGGCAGGGCCCGAAGATGCGCGCGGTCCAGTCCGCCGGCGCCGAGCCCGCGTTGGTCGCAAGCCACAGCGTGCCCGAGCCGTGCGGGTAGACGCGCGGGTGGATCAGCGGGTAGACGCGCCCCGCCACCTGGATCTCGGGCAGCAGGCGAATCTGTTGCTCCTCCGCCTCCAGCACGCCCGTGGGCGACTTGAAGCTGAGTGAGATGTCCTGCACGTTTGCGATTTGCGGGCGGGAGAACTGGTCGGGGCGCAGCAGGATGCGCTTGATCGAGCCGTCGTCAAAGCGCGAGTACAGCCACGGCCGCGCGCCGGGCATCAGGTAGGGCGCGAGCAGGTCCACGAGCGCCTGGCGGCGGCCGCGCGACTCCCAGTCGATCGCGACCTTGCCGGTGAGCGTGACGACACGACTCGACCAGTGTTTGGTCTGGTCGATCGTGCCCGACGCTTCCGGGCGGTCGTCCTCCACGGCGCGCGGCTCGGGGTAGCCCCAGTCGACCTCGGTGATGTGCAACAGCGCGGCGCCGTTCTCGGTGCCGTCGAGATCGAGCCCCGGGCCGCCTTCGAGCTCCAGGCGCAGCATCAGATTTTCCCTGCCTGCTGCTCGAACCGGGCCATAGCGAATATCCGCCTGTGGTCTGCCTCCTCCTTCACGACGTAGTTCTCGATCTGCACCGCCGGGCCCGAGCGCTGCTGCCCCGCTGCTGGCGAGAGCGAATCACCGCGCCCGCCGTCGAACATGCCGCGCCACCCGGCGGGCAGCGGGATCACCGCCTCATCGCGCCCGCCCTCGCCGGCGAGGATGTGCCGGCCGCCGGACGTGGCGGGGACGATGCCGCCCGCCGCGTAGCCGCCGCTGGGCAGGTTCAGCGGCGAGCCGTAGCGCGCGATCATGTATTTGATCCCCGCGACCAGGTTGTGCACGGGGTTCCAGATGTCGCCCATGCTCGGCGCCTTGTAGGCGTTGAAGGTCGGCTCGATCGTCTGCACCAGCCCCTTGGACGGGATGCCCGCCTTGGCGTTTGAGTCCCACAGGTTGATCGCGTGCGGGTTGCCGCCCGTCTCCTGCATCACGCGCGAGAACAGCGCGCCCATCCATGCCACCGGCCATTTGCCGTACTCCAGCGCCTGGGAGATCCAGTTGCGCACGCTGCCGGGCGGCACCGGGCCGGTCGGGGCGCCGCCTCCGGTGAGCGACTCGACGAACGTGTTCGCATCGGCCCACTGCTGTGCGACCTTGCGCACGTGCTCCATCACCTTCTTGGCGGTCCCGCCGAACCACTCGCCGCCGGTCTTCACGTCGGGAACATCCGGCAGCAGCACCGGCTCGGTGACGGCAAAGCCCCCGAAGTCGACGCCCTGACCGGTGATCGCCAGGTGGATGTGATTGGCGTGCCCGGCCCACGTGCCGGCGCCCCAGAAGCCGGGATCGACCTGCTTGCCCCACTTCACCGACAGCGCCGGGTTGAAGATCCCCTCCGCGAGCGAGCGGAACATGCCCGACTGCATGATGTAGTTCGAGGCCCTGCCCATCGGGCCGCCCGGCCCCCAGGCGCCGCCGGAGAGGTCGACCGCCTGCCCCTTGCCGTGAAAGCCCGGGTCGCCCGGGCGGAAGGTCGAGGTGACCACAAGCCCGAACTGTTTGGTCAGCCGGTTCGCCGCCTCCTGCACCGCGCCGCCCAGCTGATAGCCGCGCACCGGCAGCCAGCCTTCGCGCAGCTGGTCCAGCATCTTCGGGCCCAGGCGCGCGGCGGCGCGCGCGGGGATCACGAACTCACCCGGTGTGAGCATCGCCGGCACGGTGTCGCCGCCCCCAGGCGTGCCCGGCACGCGCCCGCCGGAGGCGAACGGCAGCTTGATTTGGCTCTTGCCGATCCCCTGCAGGATCGGGTTCAGCGAGTCGCGCAGCTTCCGCGCGTAGCCGCGCACGATTCCCTCGATCGGCCCCTGCGCCTGGTCAAGGTGCCAGCGCAGCTGAAAGCTGGTGTTAAAGCCGCCGCTCGTCGCCGCGGCGACCATCGCATTCATCACGGCGGTGAAGCGCTGCACCATCCCGTGGCTGATCTGATCGACATTGGTCGCCATCGAGCGCCAGATCGAGGTGAGCTGGTCGCGCATCCAGCCGGCGTTGAAGACGACCGCGTTGATCATTGAAGACCAGCTGGAGCGCACACCGGCCGACAGGTTGGTGATGATCGCGATCAGCGTGCTCGCCAGCCCCTGCCAGATCGCCTGCAGCGCGGCGGCGAGGCTGGTGAGCGCCGAGCGCAAAAACGTCGCGTGCGCAAGCCACGCCGCCTGCAGCGCAGTGTGCAGCGCCGCGGTGCTCGCGCGCAGCTGCGCCCAGGCGCTGATAAACGTCGCGATCAGCGCCGCGCTGAGCGTCGCGGCGCTGCCCTGCACGCCGCTGGAGAGCCCGCTCCACGCCGAGCTCTCGGCGGCGGTGAAGGAGGCGGTGGCGCTGCCCATCGTGGCCAGTGCGCTCGCCTGGCCGGCGACGGCGAGCTCCAGCGCAGTCGCATAGCCCAGCGCGGCGTCGCCGGCAGCGGTGAAGGCGCTCTGCGCGGCCGCCTGGAAGTCCAGAAGGCCGCCGGCGTCGGGGGCGGGGCCGGTGGTGGCTGCCGGGGCAGTGGGCGCGCTCGGGGTGGCGACGGTGGCCGCGGCGGCCAGCTCCCCGGCGGCCGAGACGACATCGCCGACGCTTGAGAGGATCCCGAGCGCCATGCCGGCGCCGACCTCTTCGCCGATCTCCATGAAGACCTTCGACGGCGAAGAGATACCCAGCAGTTTGCGGGCCCATTTGGGCAGCGCGTCGCCCAGCGCCGACTTCACCGCCTCCCACAGCTTGCCGGCGAAGTCCTTGATCCCATCGATCATCCCCTGCACGATGTTGCGCCCGGTGTCCACCAGCCACTTGGCCGCGTCGCCGAGCAGGTTCTTGATGTTGGAGGGCAGCTCGCGAAAGAACTTCCACACCGCCTCGGCGCCCGCGACGATCCCGTCTTTCAGTCCGGCGATCAGCTTGCGCCCGGTGTCGGCCAGCCAGCCGGGCGCGCCGGTGACAAAGCCCAGGATGCGGCCGGGCAGTGCGCGAAAGAAGGCCCACACCGCCTCGGCGCCGGCGGCGATCCCGTTGGCCAGGCCCACGAGCGTGCGCCGCCCAGTGTCGATCAGCCAGTTGCCGGCATTGACCAGCAGGTTGAGCACGCGGCCGGGCAGTGCGACAAACCAGTCGCGCACGACCGGCCAGGCGGCGACGATCCCGTCAAGCGCGCCTTTGATGATCGACTGGCCGGTCTCAAACAGCCACGTGCCGGCCTTCAGGACCAGGCCGAGGATGCGGATCGGCATCAGCACGATCCAGGGGATGAACACGTTGAAGAAGAACCACTGCGCGCCGTCGAGCAGCCCTTTGATCATCGCCTGACCGGCTTGCACAAGCAGACCGGGCAGCGCCGCCAGCGCGGCAAGGATGCGCCCCGGCAGCGCTGAGAAGGAGCCGACGACCGTGTCGGGCAGGGCGGTGAAGAAGCCGACGATCGCATCGACTGCGTCGGAGAAGATCCCCTTCACCGTGTCCCACAGCTCGGCGAAGAAGCCGACGATCTTCTTCCAGTTGGTCGCGATCAAGAGCGGCACGCCGATGAACGGCGCCGAGGCGGCGATCGCGATGAGGATCGCCTGCCCCCACGGACCCTTCAGGAAATCGACGATCGCTTTGAAGTGCTTGACGACCAGGACCACGGCGGCGACCAGCGCGGCGATGCCCGCGATCACGGCGGTGACCGGCCAGAAGGCGACGGCGGTGGTGGTCCCGAACAGCGTTGCGGCAACGCCGGCGATCTTGAACGCCACCGCCAGCGTGCCGAGCAGCCCCAGCAGCGTCATGATGATCGGCGTGGTCGCCGGGCCCAGCGCTTTCATCACGTCGACGACGACCTTGGCGACGTCGGCGAAGGTGCGCACCAGCGCGGTGGCGATCGGCTCCACGGCGACCTGCAGTGAGTGCCATGCGATCTTCATGCGCCCGGCGCCGGTGGCGGTTTCGGCGGCCGCCTTGTCGATCGTGTCGCTGCCGCCCGCGATCGAGCTGGCCAGGTCGTCGAATGACAGCTTGCCCTCGCGGATCAGCCCGGCAAGACGCGGGCCCGCGCGCGCGCCGAACACGTCCACGGCGGCGCCGGCCGCGGCGGTCTCAGACGGGGCGTTGCGTATTCGGTCAAAGATCTGGCCGAACATGTCGCGCGCGGGGATCCCGGCTTTGGCCGCCTCGACGATCACGCGGTTGAAGCCCATCTGCATCTGCGAGGCCGACACCCCCGCCTTGTCGAGCAGGCCGATCATCGCCGCCGACTCCTCATAGCCCAAGCCCAGCTGCCGCAGCACCACCCCCTGGCTGGACATCGTGTTGGCCAGCTGGGTGACGCCCACCCCGGTTTTCTGGAAGGTGCGATACAGCACGTCGAGCTTGGGCCCCTGCTGCTCGGCGCTGACACCCCAGTTGTTCATCAGCCCCTGGGTGGCCTTCAGCTGCGGGGCGAGCTCCTCCTTTGTGATGCTCGCCAGGCGCAGGTTCGTTCGCGCCAGGCTCTCCAGCGTCGGACCGGTCGCGCCCGACTGGCGGTTGAGCGTGGCGATCGTCTGCGTGACCTGCTCGAGGTTCTCCGGGCGGGTGGCGTAGACGCGCTTGACCGACTCGTTGAGGCCGTCCAGCGACTTGCCGGTCGCGCCGGTCTCGCGGCGGATCGTGTTGGAGGAGTCCTGAAACTGGGTGCCCAGCTTGTACAGCGCGGCGCCGGCGCCGACCGCGGCGACGCCGATGCCACCCCTTACGACCTTGGAGAGCCCGCCCAGGCCGCCCTCGGTCGACCAGATCCCGCGGCGGATGTTCTGCACGCCGCGATCGAAGCCCTTGGTGTCAGAGGTGAACTTCGTGGTGAGCGTGGCGATCGTGCTCACTGCCGGCGCGCCCCCTTGGTCCTGGCCATCAGCTCCAGGAAGTGGCCCTTGACCTTCTCGGCGACCGCGGCTGCCGAGCGCCTGCGCCCGGCGTCCTCGCCCCAATTGGGGATGAGGTCAATCGGCGCGACTACGCGCGAGCGCTTGGGGTCGCGATTGACGTTGAGGATCGTGGCGGCGATCATCGACACCCGCCAGTCCTCGCGTTCGGGCCCCAGGCCGCCCTCCAGCACCTGGAAGGCGCGCCACTCAGCGAACTCCGCCGACGACATGCGCTGTTGCAGCTCCCCTACGGGGATATGGAGACAGACGGCGAGCCGGAACCAGTCTCTGCGCTCCGGTCGCCGTTCGAGTTTCCCGTGAGCTCCTCCACGTCCTCGTCGGTCAGCTTCGACAGCCGCTGGCAGACCTCGAAGATGGGCTGCAGCGTCGTGGCGGCTTTCTGGCCGAGCGCGAGCACGTCCTGGTCGCGGTAGACGCGCTTGCCGTTGGCGTCGACCACCGAGCGGGCGATCAGCTTCGCGCGCAGGTTCGCCAGATCGGGCGGGAGCCGCTTGCCGTTGCGGTCAAAGCGCACCGTGGCGGCCTCCCACGCGTCGCGCTCGGTACCGCTCAGCCCCTTGATGTGCAGCGTCGTCTTCCACTCGGGCACATAGACGTCCTCGGTCGGGCAGTCGTCGATGCCAAGGCTCGCCGCGCGGATCGCGGCGGCTTCGTCGAGTGCCTCGCTGCCGCTCGGCGGCGGCGGCCCTGCGGCGGTGTCGAGCTCGCTCATGGCGTCACCTCATAGGTGCCGGGGCCGGGGACGCTCGCGCTCTGTTCTTCGGGTTCGGCGTCCTCGGCCGCCACGAACTCCGGCGAGCCCGAGATCTTCAGCTCGAAGGAGCCCTTCATCACGTCCTTGACCGGCGCGGTGAGCTGGTAGGAGATCAGCGACGCCAAAAAGCCGACGGCCGTGCCGTCCGGGAAGACGACCCGCCACGGGGTGTTGCCCGCGGACTTGAAGTCCTCCAGCAGGCTGCCCTGCGGGTGCTCGGGGTCGGCCAGGTACTTGGGGATCGCGTTGAGTTCAAAGCTCGCCGAACCCCAGTCGATCAACCCCGGGATCGACTCGACCGAGAAGCCCGGGGAGCGGTGGTTTGTCACCTCGACGGCGTCGCGGCTGGCGTCCCACGGGGTCAGATCGGTGACCTCGCCGATGTCGGTGAACGTCGCGGTCTCGGGGTCTGAGCCCTCGCCGCGCTGCAGGCTGGTGGTGTAGCCGAGAACCGCCTCGGTCGGGTGCTGGCCGGGGTCCTCGACCGGGATTGCTACTGGGGACATGCCTAACCTCCTGTGGACGAGACATAGGGTGAGTAGAACGTCAATGCGATCCTGCGATGCCTGCCGTCGGGGTCGCGCCCCGCGCGCGACTGCTCGCGCAGGATGTGCACGGGGGCAAAGCCGTCGAGCACCAACACGGCGTGAGAGAGCCGCCGCACGATCTGGCCGGCGATCTGATTGCCCTCGCGATAGCCGCGGTAGTCCGACCAGACATCGAGCTGAAACCAGACGCGATCGGCGGTGCCGTTGAGCGTGTCGCGCTCGGCTGACCACGCCGCGCCCCAGGTCACATACGGCGGCGAGGTGTCCTCGGGCACGTGGTCATAGACGCCCGCGACCCCGTCGAGCAGCTGCTGCAGCGTGGGCATCAGCACACGCTGCAGCTCAGACAGCGCCTCGTCGCCGTGCAACAGCGGTGCTGAGATGGCGCTCACTTGATCTTCTTCCTGGACTGCTTGAGCATCACGTCGCCGTGCACGCTCTCGGCGGCAGACGCGGCCGGGCGCACGAACGGCTGCGCGGCGTCCTTGTGGGTGCCGAACTCGACGTGGCCCAGGTAGGGCGTTGAGTCCTCTTCGCCGACGATCACCTCGGTGCGAAAGGCGTTGTGGCGCTCGACGCGGATTGTGCTCGCCAACCGCCCTGAGTCTTCGGGCACATTGGCGCGCATCTCCTCGGCGGCCTGCTCTGCCAGCTGGGCGTGCCCGCCAGCGGCGGCGTCGACCAGGTCGCGGCTGAGCTTGGACAGGCGCTGCATTGCCGCCGCGGCGCCCTTGACCTCGGCCTCGGCCATCAGCCGGCCTCCTGCGGTTCGGCCTGCCACTCGCGCACCTCGGCGCGGTCGTATTCGCGGATCGAGGGCCACGTGACCGCCTCGACCCACAGCTTGCGGTCGAACTCATCGATGAGCACGTCGCCGCGGCGCACCCCGGAATCCGGCTGCAGGTAGACATAGAACGGGACGCGCTCCAGCGTCTGCGCGGCCGCGAGCGTCCCCTGGGTGCTGCTGGTCGGCGGCGAAGAGACGCGCGCCGGCAGCTGCATGATCGTCTCCCACTCGATCTGCTGGCCGCCCATGCCGTCGTCGCTGGTCTGGCGGCGACGGACCGCCACCGTGCTGTTCAGCAGGCGGCTGATCGCGGTGGTCGCCATCAGCGCCCCGTCCGCAGGATGTCCAGCGAGCGCTGCTCGGCCGGTGTGAGCTCGGCGCGCCCGCCGCGCGGCACCCACGCGCGACTCCAGTCGCCCAGGCGCTCGGACTGCAGCATCCCCGGGTTGCGGAAGGTCCGCGCCGCGACCTCCAGCGCCACCTGGCGCGCGGCGTTCCACTGCGGCGACCGCGGCGCCCAGCCGTGGTCGTAGGTCACCCGCAGCGCGCGCGGGCGCTTGGGCCAGGGGATCTCCACACGGTCGTACCAGTAGCTGCGGCGCCGCCACAAGCAGCCGGCCGCGTTCCACTCGTAATCGACCCCCGGGCGCAACTCCTCCTCGCCCAGGCACACGCCGCGCACCTCGCGCACCTCCAGCTCGGGCAGCAGGATCAGCGGCGAGCCGAGCCCGTCGAGCATGACCTCGTCGCCCTCGATCACGTTGATCGTCTGGGCGACCTCGGCGCGCACCGCCTCAGAGCCCCACTCGCACAGCCACTGCGCCTGCTCTGAGTCGAGCTCCTCACCCCCGAGGGCGTGCCCGAGCTCGTCGGGGGTGATGAACGGGTCCAGCGTCTCGGTGGCGGTGCCGTTCATTGCTTGGTCTCGTGCCCTCCCGCCTGGGCGCGCGGCTGGTGTGCGCGCGCCTGGGGCTCTGAACGGGGCTTGTGCGCCGCTCGCTCCACCCGCTCGGCCGCCTTGCCGGCCCGCTTGTAGCGGGCCACCTTCTCGGGCGCGACGCGGAGCTTGGTTTTCAGCCCCTCCGGGGTGGTGTAGTCGATGGTCTGCAATTTGGCTCGCTCAGCCATGAGTCTGTGCTCCAATCGTTGGTCGACTCCGACGATGTCGGTTGGGCCCCCGCACGAGTAGCCGGGCGCCCCGCAGATCGGGCATCGCCGTTCTCCGAAGATCCGCCGCGGCCACTCGTGCAGCACTTCCCATCACGCTTTGGTCTCGATCTTCACGAACGCGCTCGGGCGGATCACGCCGAACGCCTCGCGCTGCTCACCGAGCACGGCCAGCAGGTTCTTGATGAAGAAATCGGCGTGGCTGTCTGACACGCTGATCGTCGCCTGCTGGCGGTCCCAGATCACGGCGCGGCGCCAGTCGCCCAGCCACGCCTCCCCCTCGCGGACGTACTGGGAGACGACGCGCGGCAGCCCCCACAGCCTGTTCGGGCCCGTGCCGAAGGGCCCAAAGCCGAAGAAGTTGCCTTCGCCGTCGCGTTCGAGGTCGATCTTCTCGTCGTCCTCGGGGTTGACCAGATAGGCGGTCGGCTGCGCGAAGCCACCGAACACCACCTTGGTGATGGCCTTGCGCATGGTGACGAACAGGTCATCCTCGAACTCCTGTTCCTGCACCCCGCTGGTGGCGTCCAGCCCCTCGATGTCGCCGCCGCCGTACATCAGCGCGCGCTCCTCGGCATCGAACAGGTTCCCGCGCAGCTCCTGGTCGATCAGGCCGCGCAGCTGGCCGGCGTCCATCACCGCGCGCTTGGTGATCGGGATCCATTCGGCCACCGTGCCCACGGGCGCGACCACAACCTCGAAGTCGAAGCCACCCATCGGCTTGATGGCCTCCTCGTCATCGATGGTCTTGGCCTCCGGCACCCACTCGGCGTTGATCACGCGGCTGAGCTGGCGCACGTAGTTGACCGTGTCCGAGGCGGTGGTGCGCACCGACACCAGGTTGCGAATGCGCACTTCCGGGCGGCCGAGCAGGTCGACCAGCCCCTGGTAGTCGGGTACGACCAGGCCACCGGCACCGGCGGTGCCGGTGATCGAGATCAGCCCGCCCTCGCCACCCCCCCCGCCGGGGGGGACCGGCGGGCCGCCTTCGCTTTCGGCCAGCGTGGGCAGCGAGACCGGCGCCATGTTCACGCGCGCGCGCTCGGGGATGTGACCTTCGGGCCACTGGCGCGCAAACGCCTGGTACTCGGGCGAGCCGACGAAGACGTCACCGAGGCTCTGAGCCCGGCGGCCGTTGTTCGCTCGTTCGCGTGCCGGCGCCGGCGGACCACCGTTGCCCGGTGGCATGCTGCCGAGCTCCGCTGCCATCTCGTGCAGCTGCCGGGTGACATCGTCGCCCTCGCGCTGCGCGTCCAGCTCGGCCTTGTACTCCTGCGCCTCAGTGAGCAGCCGCTGCACCTCCTGGCGGCTCTCGGCGGTCCAGCCATCCTGCTCTGCGCGCTCGGCGATCTGGCGCGCCTGCTCTGAACGAGCCTGAATCAGCTCGATCAGCTGCTGTATACGGTCCACGGTGGGGCCTCCTCGGAATCGTGTGGCGAGAACTACGTCGCCTCACGTGGTTCCTCGGCACCCCGGCGGTCCGGATCCGTGCGTTGACCGTGTGAGAACGTCTATCGAGTCGATGTCGCCATTCGGCGGCCCGATCCGCGCATCGACGATGTGCCGCTCAGAGTAGACCCTCAGGCGGCGATGTCAAGCGAGGCGGTCGGTTCTAGGCCTCGACCTTGTCGAGGATGACGCTGGTCGGGTTGAGCCCCGGCCGGGCCGCCGCCACGAGCTCCTCGAGCTGCTCCAGCGCGGCCACGGGCGGGCGCATGTCATCTGCGCTCTTGAGATCGGGCGCCTCCTGGCCGGCGTCGGTCAAGTGGCGCTTGAGGTGGTTGTAGACGCCCTGGCGATCGCCCGAGGGGATCGTGGTGCCGCCGCGCGCGCCGTTGAGCACGCCGATCCCGGTCGAGCACGCCCTGGTGGATGCTGCACCGACCGTGCCGTCGCTCGACACAAAGTGGTGGATGAACCGGTAGGAGGCCTTCACGTCCGGATCGCCGTCGGAGTCCACCCAGGCGAACGCCCGACGGTAGGTCGCCTCGCCGGCGTCGTTGGACAGATTGGCCTCGTTGGCAGGACCGTCCCACGCGTCCTCGCTGGTCCCGGTGGAGTGCGACGGGATCGGCCCGGCGTACAGCGCCGCCGGCGCGGCGAACTGCTTGACCTTCGCGCGCCCTGAGCCCAGGCGCCCGATCGTCTCCGACATCGTCGCGACCCGATCCACCAGGCCTGCCTTCTGCGCGCGCTGGGCCAGGTAGCAGCGCCCACCGCCGAACGCGCTGCCGTCCGCCGGCGGCGGCTCGATTCCGCGGCCCTTGGCGACATCGGCCACGAACATCGCATACAGGTCATCCACCGTCTCCTGCATCGCGGCTGCCGCCTCTGGGTTCAGCGGCTCGAAGCGGTTGCCGTCGACCTTCTGATCGCCGGCGGAGATGATGGTCGGCTTGACGCCCTCCTGCGCGAAGAACTCCGATTCGTCGTAGTGGATCTCATAGACCCCCACGCTGCCCACCTGCCCCGACGGCGTGGCGATCACTTCATGCGCCTGGCTGGCCAACCAGTAGGCGGCGGATGCGCAGAAGGTGTTGGCGACGGCGACGATCGGCTTCGAGTTTCGCTCGCGCATGTCGCGGATCTGCGCCGCGGTCTCGGGCACCAGGTCCACGAGGCCGCCCGGGCTGTCGATATCGAGCACGACCGCGCTGGTGTCCGGGTCGCCCAGCGCAGCGGCGAGATCCTCCACGAAGATGCTCAGTCCCCCGCCGCCTTCGCCGAAGAGCAGCGACAAGAGGCTCGGCCAGGGGCGAATGATGCCCTGGAGCGCCACGACAGACACACCGCGCACGTTGCGCGGGCCGCCGCGGCGCGCCTGCACGTCCGATGCGAGCAGGTCGACGTCGAGCTCACAGAGCCGTTCGAGCACGGCGCGGTCCAGCGCCCAGCCGCGATTGCCGAGCACGCCCAGCATGGCCCTCAGCGCGATCGCGCGCCGCTCGTCGTTCCCATCACTCATCGTGGATCCTCCTGTGTTCGTGGATCATGCCGCGACCGGCTCCTCCATCAGCTCTGCGACCAGCAGCTCGGCCGCCGGCTCGGCGTCGCCGAAGTACTGCGCCAGCGCCCGCTCGGGATCCTCGGCGCTGAGCGCCGAGAACACGCCGTTGCGGGTGCGGTCCAAAATCTTGGCCGTCAGCTCCTCCGCACCCTCAGTGAGGCCGACGCCCTCCAGGTCTGAGAGCAGCTCGCGCGCCCAGCGCTCCGGTTGCCACACGGTGGCGATCTCGCGCGTGCCCTCCCGGACCTCGTGCCAGCGCCCGAGCGTTGCGCGCGCGCAACGCTCGAGGAAGCGCGCGACGGC
>Ga0123355_10000978_pt1 | contig 39631 bp, 32 predicted proteins | sample TergutEmb28metaG_3_FD_89872 | JGI IMG/M metagenome (GOLD analysis project Ga0123355, IMG submission 89872) | Embiratermes neotenicus P1 segment gut microbial communities from Petit-Saut dam, French Guiana - Emb289 P1 | ecosystem: Host-associated > Arthropoda: Insects > Digestive system > Gut ...
TGAAGATCTGCAAACTGACAAACCGCTAAATTTCTATGATTTGAATCAATATACAGAAGGAGAGCTTGTCATCACTATGGGAGACCGGGAAGCAGCCTATCAGTACCTTATGCAGCGTAATGCTATTGAGATGCGTGATGCTCTCTCTGTTATAGAGGATTAGTCAAGTTAGTAGAAATTCAAGCAAAAAGTGAACACCTTAGCAAAAAATCCCAGCAAGACAACCAGACACTTATGCTGTGCAAGCTGCTGTAAGACCAACATCACTGGTCAACCTCCTCCACAAAACCTACCAGAACAAAGTGGTACCTACAGCTTTACTCACGACAGCTTGCAAAGACTCGAGCAGGTTACAAAAGATGGCAAGCTACTTAGAAGCTATGAGTTTGACAGCTATGGCAACCGTACAAAGCTTGTTGAAGGCGACAGCGAAACAAACTATCACTTCAATGCGCTCAATCAGCTTATCTTAAGTGTAGATGCGTCAGGCATTGAGACAAACAACACCTTTGACAAACGAGGAAACCAGATAGAGAAATATCTAGATGAGAAACTTGTCAGCAAGCATCACTTCGGAGCACTTAATAGACTAGAAGAAGCCCAAAACTTTAGCACAGAGCAAAGTGCAAGCTATTTCTACTCAGGTCTTGTGTCAATAACGAGCGATAATGTCCACCCTAGCTAACCTTTCGATACTCCTGTAGTAATACCCGAGTTTCAGGATGTACTTGATAAATTGTTTTTGTTAGCTCCTGTTTCGCACACTAACTCATTTTGGAGTGATTAGATGACACTTACTACAAACCTACCACCTATTGATTTTGAGCAAAGGCAGGTGACACTTTGAGCATAATGAAACGAATTTCTAACTGGATTCAGCTTCTTGCAATTGCTCTTTCCCCAGCACTTCTTCTCTGGGTTATTGGGGTATAGAGGAGGCTCTGCTCATATTAAGTTTTGAATTCCTAGACCTCACGCATATGTATTACCAGAAATATTGGATTGCGACTCTCTATGTCATCTGTGGGTGCCTGATTGCTATTGTGAGTCTATATAAAGGGGAGCACATTGATCCTAAGAAGCTGCTCTATGCTCGTGGGACTTCAGGACTCCTTGTAGCTGTGCTTACACTTCTCATTGTGCTTGACTGGGCGTTTGTCATATACCTACCTATGGTAGCTCCTCATCCAGGTGTTGTTGGTCTTATTTTTGGTTATACCGTGTATGTTTTACTGAGAACAGCTATATTAAATTCCGAACAGGATTAGGATTACTGGCAAACAACATGACAGTTATATTCCGCAACACTGGACAACCTCCTCCATGTTTTTAAAAGGTGAGGGTGAGCCATGATAAGAGCTGTCATCATTGAGAGTGCGCTGCGGCTAAATCCACGCAAGGTTATGATGTAGATATTGGTCACATAGTTGTAAAGGGCTGGCTGCTTTTAGGCGCTATTCCTCGTCTTGCTTGCCCCTGACAAAGAAGAAGTAGACTCCTGCTGCTAGCGCAACAGAAATGCACGCAATAATAACGATTGCCGTTACATCTGTAGTGCTTTCAGCACTTGTGTCTTCGCCAACATAGAAACCTTCAATACTCGTTGATACTGTTTCTCTGGCATCTACATTTTCAAAGCTGCGTGCATAGGTTTGTTCCCCGTTAGGGCCTCTGCCCATGAAGCGCAGATCTTCCTCTGTGGATACGAAGCCGGCAGGAAAGGCTGCGGTCAAGAAAAGCTCTTCTACATCATGGACGGGAGTGTAGTTCAGGTTCATCACCAATGTTCCATCTTCGCGTGCTGTGCGTACCTCTTCATCAATACGAAGCTCCAATTGCACATAGCGAAAGCTTGTCAGAATGGCAGAATAAATGTCCATGCCATTTTCTGTCCTCATGTCATAGGGCATCTGAAATTGCGATGCCTGCTCAAAGCCTTCGCGGCTAGGCATTTGTCCAAACCACCCCACCAGTGTTCCCTCAGGAACTCCAATTTCGATACGTGCAGGCAGGGGGGCATCTTCTGCAAGCTCAGCAAGGATTAGTCCAGCCCAGATTCCTTCGACGTGGATTGCCTTGTAATTAAGCGTGCGAAAGGGAGTAACCTCTTCTATGGTGGTTGCTAGGGCAGCTGCAGCATCTTCATCTGCGCTAGCCTCTTCTGCCGCTAGGGCGCTGCCAACATACAGAACCAGTGATAGAGCAAGTGCTATCCCTAAAACAGGACACCTTTGCAAAAGGGTGCGATTTAGCTGGCAGGCTAGCGTTTGTTTCATTGCGGTACTCCTAGTCACTTTAGCAGTTGTATTCTCGGTAAAGTCTCTGTGAGACTGATTTCAAGCTGTGCATACTATGCTACAGACTTATCTCAGGGACTTCCAGTACTTCATTGCTATAACGTGCCAAAATGAAGCAGAGCGTAGAAAGGCGATTAAAGAAGGGGAGGGCGTCCAATTCAGTATGGTCTTCTTCGCCTGCGGCAACAGCAGCAGCTATACAGTAGGCACGTTCTAGCCTTCGAATCACTACGCGTGCTGACTCAATGCGCACTGCCAGCTCTGATCCTCCTGGCAAGATAAAGGACTTTGGCATGCTCTGTGGCGCAAAAAGCTCATATTGTTTTTCGACTTCGGCAAGTTGTTCGTCCCAAGTCCACGTTTCAGCAGTAGTTTCGCTGGCAACTTCCATCACGACAGTTCCGGCCGTAAACACAGCTCGCTGCATCCACATAAGACAGTGATAGACTTCATCAAGACTGCAGGCACGTTTTTCAAAGCTGAGGATAGCAGGGCTGGGCTGCTCATAGTCTGTGGCTGACAGCGAGATATTTTTTGCTACGCGTGCGTATTTCTCAGCTTCACTCTTTGCTTGGGTAGCCGCAAAGCCTAGCGCAACCTGTGCTTCATCAAGTGTACCCATAAGCTCTATACATGCGTCTGCCTTAGAGACACGCATCCCGCGCCCAAAGCTAGTATACCCACCATCACCTTTTCCTTTGCGCACCTTGCCCCCTTGCCTCTGTGTTGATTTTACCTATACACTTTATAACATGAATTATGACTGCTTAATTATTGATGATGAAACAGAAATTGCATCAGGTGCTTGCGAATACTTCAACCTCTTTGGGGTAAAGTCACACTATGTCTTGAACGCAGATGATGCCCTTTCCTTCCTAGATAAAAATACCGTCAGTTTAATCCTGCTTGACATCAACCTGGGAGAAGACTCCGGTTTTGCCCTGTGCAAGACGCTGAGAGAAACGCTTGATATTCCTATTTTGTTTATTAGTGCGCGCACCAGTGATGAAGATATGCTGCTTGCCCTAAATATTGGCGGGGATGACTACATCCAAAAGCCCTTTGCGCTGTCAGTACTCTTGGCAAAAGTTAAAGCAGTCTTAAAGCGCTATGGTGCAAACAAGCCAGAGGAAGCGGAAGAAGAAAAAACGAGACTGCGCGTTGATGCAACAACAGAGCGCATATACCTTGATGGCACACGCCTTGAGCTAAAAAATATGGAATACAAGCTGCTGAGATACCTACTGGAAAACAGGGGTCGCGTCATTGGAAAAGATGAGCTGTTTCAAGAAGTCTGGGCTGACACCTTTGTGGGCGACGGAACCCTTAACGTGCACATACGTCGCCTAAGAGAAAAAATCGAAGAGAATCCCAATGACCCTGTATTCATCAAGACAGTTTGGGGAGTAGGCTATGTCTATGATGAGGCAGGCACATGAAGTGGTTTGCCCTGCTTGCAGCGGCAATTCTGCTCATTGCTGTAGGTCTTTTCATCTGGACAGTACACGACGAACAGGAACTAGATAGGGTAGAGGTTAACCGAATCTCTCGAGCCATCGAGAGAGAGTGGCCAAATGCCCTAGAGGGTAATCTTCCTGAAAGTAACCTCAACTATCTTTTCGTTGAGCAGAGTCAAACACTTCACAGCTATAGCGCACAGCAGGGTTACGAAACTGGCAATTTTGACAGTACCTTTGATGACGCTCTCATAGATGTTCTTGTAGACGGTGCGGTAGTGGGCCAGATTGTGATCATCGGCGTGGATGCGCAGCAGCTAACTGCAGCAAGAACACAGATGGTTGCCATAGTTACTGTTGCCTTTGTGCTGTTGGCACTAAGCTGTGCATTTCTTGCGCTGTACTTGCACAAAACTATCTTGCGCCCCTTTCGCAAGTTAGAAACCTTTGCTTCAAGGGTTGCTCAGGGTGATTTGAACTTCCCCCTAGAAATGGATAAGAAGAATCGCTTTGGAGCATTTTCTGAAAGCTTTGACCTTATGAGAGAACAGCTTGCTACCGCGCGTGAGAATGAGCGCCTTGCAAATATCAGCAAGAAAGAACTCGTGGCATCTCTTAGCCATGACATCAAAACGCCGGTGACCTCTATCAAGGTCATTGCAGAACTGCACAGGGCAAAACATGGCACGACTTCAGAGATGGAATCTATTGCTGGCAAAGCTGACAAAATAGACCTCCTTATCTCAAACATGTTTACTGCCACGCTTGAAGAGCTAGAACAGTTGAAAGTGTCAGTAGGGGAAGTCACGTCAGTGGAACTAGAGGACTATATCAAGGCATCTGACTACCAAAAGCGCGTTCGCAACTTCAGTCTGCCCGAATGTGTCATCACAGCAGATAGTTTGCGCCTGCGACAGGTTATCGACAACATTATTGACAATTCCTACAAGTACGCAGATACAGATATAGAGGTTTCAGGCAGCTTTGATAAACCATTCTTTGTCCTGACCATTCGAGATTTCGGACAGGGGGTTTCGCCTGAAGAAATGCTCTTGCTTTGCGAGAAATATTACCGCGCCAGTAATACAGAAAGTAAAAGCGGTGCTGGACTAGGTCTGTATTTGTCCCACTATTTCTTAGAAGAAATGGGCGGCTCTCTCACAATAGAAGACGCTACACCTGGTCTGCAAATTACCCTACGTATGAAGATTTAAGAAACTGGTAAGAATCTGGTAAAGACAGTTAAGAATTCTGCTTGCTAGGATGAGTATACGAAAACTTTCAGAGGGGCAATAAGGCGCCCCGCCCCAACAGGGAGTCAGAAAATGTGAACAGGAAAGGGAAGTATGACACTCATTAAAACAAGCAAGCTGAGCAAGTCTTTTTCAACAGGCGGAACTCAGCAGCACATCCTCAAGAATCTTGACCTAGAGATTTACGAAGGCGACCTTACCGTTATCATGGGTCCTTCAGGTGCAGGGAAATCAACCTTGCTTTATGCGCTTTCAGGAATGGACAAGCCGACACTTGGCTCGATTCAATTTTTCGGAAAAGAAATCGCAAAGCTAAACAATGATCAGCTGGCAGTATTTCGCCGCGAGCATTGCGGGTTTGTGTTCCAGCAAATGTTCTTGCTCGACAATATGAGCATCATGGACAACGTGCTTGCAGCAGGCTTCTTAGTCTCAAAGGACAGAAGCGCCATCGTCGCACGCGCCAAAGAACTTCTGACCCAGGTTGGACTAAGTGAACAGGAATGGCGCAAATTCCCCACACAGCTTTCTGGCGGAGAGGCCCAGCGCGCTGCTATTGTGCGTGCGCTTATCAATCAGCCCAAAGTTGTATTTGCTGATGAGCCCACAGGTGCACTGAACTCTGCCTCGGGTAAGGCAGTGCTTGACACGCTAACACGGGCAAATCAAAACGGGCAGAGCATCATCATGGTGACGCACGACCTGAAAACCGCTAAACGTGGTAACCGTGTTCTTTATGTTCGCGATGGCGTTATTTGTGGTGTTTGTGACCTAGGCGCATACGCAAGCGGTAACCAAGAGCGTACTGACAAGCTCGTCTCTTTCCTTGAAGAAATGGGATGGTAACCGTGAACAAGATTATCTTGCTTGCTAAAGCAAACATCCGCAAGACTAAGGGGCAGACAGCCGTTCTTGCAATCTTGTTCCTTATCGCATCAGCCATGCTCAACATTGGACTTATCCTCGCCTTAGGCTTTGGTAACTTCTTTGAGAACACTGTAGAGGAGCTGAGCACTGCTGATACCTACTTTGTTGTAAGTGAAGCAATCTACAATGATGAAATCGAATCCTACTTTCAAGATAGCAATGAAGTAAGTGATTTCCAAATGAATGACATTCTTTTCTTAGGAACGACCCTTGAATGGAATGGCGAAGATTTTGACTGGCAGGCGTCATTTTGGAACAAGGATGAGACGCGAAACCTAAATCAATGGAAATACGTTGGCGAAACTCTATCGAATGCTCCTGACAATGCGATCTATGTGCCCTATATCTACAATCTGGTAGGCGGCTATGAACTGGGAGACGAACTACTTCTTACTGTGGAAGAGGAAGAACTGTCCTTTGTTGTTGCTGGCTACATAGAGGCTATCTATCATGATCGTATGATGCTGGGGGATGTGTTTCTGGTGTCGTCACCTCAGTTCCAGGATTTATCACAGAAATTTGATGATGCTGGCATCGTCTCGATTGCTGCAAATGGAATTGAAAATCACGCTAGAACGACATCGGACTTGTTAGAGCTTGTAGACATGTCGGAAGTTGCAGGTATGCCAGGCTTTAATACGATTATGGGATTTGACCAGGATATAATGGCAGAATCTCGAACAGGTATGGCGATGCTGACTGCTGCTATGCTCATAGTATTTACCGTTATTGTCATCGCTGTTTGCTTGCTTGTTATTCGTTTCCGTATTAGCAGCAGTATCGAAGAAGACATTCAAAAGATTGGATCTTTGCAGTCCGTTGGTTATACCAGCAAGCAGCTTAACCTATCTTTCGTGCTACAGTATGCAAGTATTGCCTTCCTAGCATGTCTTGCAGGAGTCGTTCCAGCATATCTCATGCTTCCTGCTGTAGGTGATATACTTGCACAACAAAGTGGCTTCCTGTGGGTTCCTGGTGTTGACCTTGTTCTTAATCTTGTGGCTCTGGTTGCGCTGACCTTTGTTGTTGCAGTTATTGCCTTCCTGTCAGCTCGAAGAGTTCGCAAGATTACTCCTGTCCAGGCCTTGCGTGGGGGATTGGCGACTCATAACTTCAAGCGGAATTATCTTCCGCTTGAACGCTCTAGGCTGCCTTTAACTCTGGCACTTTCAAGCAAGTCTGTTTTGCAAGGACTACGACAAAGTCTGACACTCTTTATGATTCTGGCTGCAAGTTCTTTCGTAGCGGTAGTAGCAGTAGTGTTGTACTACAACTCTGCTATTGATTTAAGCGCTTTCGAGCAAGTTCCTGGTATTGAAAGATCTAACGCGATAATCGTGTTTGATCCCGCAGAGGATACAGACTTCCTGAAGGATGAAATTCTTGCGCATGATGATGTTTGGAATGCACAGTATATTGATGGTACTCAGATTTCTGTTGAAGATATCGGCACGGTAAACGCCGTAGCCATGGCTGATCTTTCAGGCAGGGTGACACAAAATGTCTATGAGGGAATCTTTCCTAGATATGACAATGAAATTGCTATCGCAGGAGTCCTTTCTAATATGACAGGCCTTGGTATTGGTGATGAGATATTGCTGGGTAGCGATGATATGCCCTTCCTTATTACAGGCTTGACACAAGGCATGGAAGCAGGCGTTTTAACGGTATACCTTACGCAAGATGCTGCGGAAAGAATAGATTCTAGCTTTGCTCAATCAGTATTGCATATCTATCTAAATGATGGTGTAGATGCGGCGGAATTTGTCCAGGAAATGGAAAAGGTTTATGCAGATGGTACCTTTGGCTTCGGGGACAACGACGCTGCATTTGCTGAAGGCGTAAGTGGCTTTGCTTCTATCCTGTCAGCTGTAGGTCTTGCGATTGTTATCATTGCTGGATTCGTGGTCGTATTAGTGCTGTACTTTGTACTAGGGGCTACCGTTATTCGCCAAAGGCGAGACCTAGGGATACAAAAGGCGATTGGCTACACAACGATGAAGCTTATGAACCAAATGTCGTTGAGCTTTACACTTCCGATTATTCTGGCGGCAATTGTTGGGTCTGTACTTGCTGCACTGAGCTTCAACACACTTATGTCGATTGGAATGGAGGGCATGGGAGTAATGAGGTCAGTCTATATAGTAAATCCAGTCTGGGTTGCTGCCACTATATGCGGCATGATTGCTCTGTCCTATCTGACTAGCTTGCTTATTACTTGGAGGATTCGAAAGGTGCCAGCATATGAATTGGTCACCGAGTAGATAGCACACCAGACATCCAGACTCCGCGTCGGGTAGAAAAATCTGTTTGCTCACCTAGCTTAGTAGGCTTCACAAACAGATTTTTCTAGCCTCCTTGATTCTGAATGCCTGGACGCACTCCCATTTAGATGGAGTACGCTGCGCTTCACTTTTCATACTTCAGCACTGATCTTTGACGTCTGGATGCACTCCCATGTATATGGAGTGAGAAATTGGTGTATAGCAATCATTCTGAATGTTTGGATGCACTCTATTGTCGAGGGAAGTTTCTATTCGCTCAAACTTGTGTTTGGGCGAATAGTTGTTTTATAATCTACTTGTTATAATAGACAGTTGGGCGTTTTGCCCACCAGTTCCCCCTACAACTGTGCAAGGAGATTTAAGCTTTGGCTTTAGAAAAAATTACAATCAAGGGTGCCCGTGAGCACAATCTTAAAAATATTGATGTTGAAATTCCGCGAGACAAATTGGTGGTAATCACGGGTCTTTCGGGCAGTGGAAAGTCCTCACTTGCCTTTGATACCATCTATGCAGAGGGGCAGCGTCGCTATGTCGAATCGCTGTCAGCCTATGCACGTCAATTCTTGGGACAGATGAATAAGCCTGACATTGACCATATTGAAGGATTGTCCCCAGCTGTATCTATTGACCAAAAAACGACGAGCAAAAATCCACGCTCGACTGTAGGTACGGTAACTGAAATTTATGATTACTTACGCCTTCTTTTTGCGCGCATAGGTATTCCTCACTGTCCTGAATGCGGTGAAGAGATTAGTCGGCAGACACCAGATCAAATTGTCGATGTCATTATGCAGATGCCCGAAGGTGAACGATTGCAGGTTTTGGCACCTGTTGTACGCGGGCGCAAGGGTGAGTTCACAAAACTTTTCGAAGAGCTACGCGCAGAGGGCTTTTCTCGTGTGCGCGTTGACGGGGAACTGCGCTCGCTAGACGAAGAAATTGAACTTGATAAAAAATTCAAACATGATATTGATGTGGTTATTGACCGTATCGTCTTGCGCGAAAGTTCACGCTCGCGTCTAACAGATAGTGTTGAAGTTGCGTTGCGCATTGCTTCAGGTGTCGTGACTATCCTAAAAGGAAGCGTGGAAAATGCTTCTGCCCCTGATGCTGACAGTGGTGTGAACGATGATTTCGAAGAGCAGACCTTCAGCCAGGCACTTGCTTGCCCGAAACATGGCATATCGATAGGTGAACTTGCCCCTCGCGACTTTAGCTTTAATGCTCCTTACGGGGCATGTCCTGACTGCAGCGGCTTAGGCTCACGCCTTGAAGTTGATGCTTCGCTGGTTGTTCCTGACGAATCACTGAGCATTGCGCAAGGGGCACTTAACCCCTTTGGCGCAAGCGGTAATTACTATCCGCAACTTCTTGCAGCTATTGCTGATCATATTGGAGTTGATGACGAAACCCCCTGGCGCGATTTGCCACAAGATGCTCGTGATAAATTCATGCTGGGTCTAGGAAAAGAGAATATTCAGGTTAACTACTTAACGCGCAGTGGTCGTGAAACGCACTGGTTTAGTACTTGGGACGGTGCTATCGCTGAGGTCATGCGTCGTCACAGTGAATCAGAATCTGATATTGTGCGTGCGAAAATGGAGCGTTATATGGCAAATATTCCCTGCAAAACCTGCGGGGGTGCACGCTTAAAACCAGAGATGCTTGCTGTTACCGTAGGAGATCATAATATTTTCCAGTTGACTTCAATGGCAGCGAAAGATTCCCTTGCATTTTTTCAAAATCTACAGCTGCGTGAGCGTGATCTTGCTATTGCTGCTCGCATTAACAAAGAGATTATTGAGCGACTTAACTTCCTTGTTGACGTTGGCTTGGACTATTTGACCCTTGAGCGCGCCACAGCAACTCTTAGCGGTGGGGAAGCCCAGCGCATTCGTCTTGCAACGCAAATTGGCGCAGGACTTATGGGTGTACTCTACATCCTTGATGAGCCTAGCATCGGCTTGCACCAGCGTGACAATGCGCGCTTGATTTCAACCCTTGAGCGACTGCGAGACCTGGGCAACACCGTCATAGTGGTCGAACACGACGAGGACACCATTCGTGCAGCTGACTACGTGTTAGACATGGGGCCAGGGGCAGGCGAACATGGTGGTGACATTGTAGCTAAAGGTACGCCTAAGCAGGTCATGCGCAGTAGAAAATCTATGACAGCTGATTACCTTAGTGGTCGTCGTGAGATTCCTGTCCCTCTTGAGCGCCGCACACCAGAGCGTGGTGACATCAGGCTAGAAGGCGCCAGTGAAAATAACCTGCATGACATAGATGTAGCTATTCCTATTGGTGGACTTACCGTTGTGACAGGGGTATCAGGCAGTGGCAAGTCGTCGCTTATCACTGATACGCTTGCGCCACTGCTTGCAAATAGACTACAGCGTGCTCGCCGGCGTGTTGGTGCGTTTAAAGAAATTAATGGCCTTGGTGCACTCGATAAGGTAATTGATATCGATCAAAGCCCTATTGGACGTACTCCACGTAGCAATCCTGCCACCTATACAGGGGTTTGGGATGACGTACGCGGACTACTTTCTTCAACACCAGAAGCTAAGGCGCGCGGCTATGCGCCTGGACGCTTTAGCTTCAACGTGCCAGGTGGTCGCTGTGAGGCTTGCAAGGGGGACGGGCAGATCAAGATCGAAATGCATTTCCTGCCTGATATCTACGTGCCTTGTGAGGTCTGCGGTGGCAAGCGCTACAACCGTGAAACTTTGCAGGTAACTTACCGTGGCAAAAACGTTAGTGACATTCTGGAAATGAGTGTAGAAGAGGCTCTAAGCTTTTTCGAGAACATTCCCCCTGTTCGTCGTAAGCTACAGACACTTTTTGATGTGGGCTTAGGTTATATTCGTCTGGGTCAAGCTGCAACTACACTCAGTGGTGGAGAGGCCCAGCGCGTCAAGTTGGCTAGCGAACTACAGCGTCGCAGTACAGGTCGAACCTTTTACATTCTTGATGAACCAACAACAGGCTTGCACTTTGATGATGTTCGCCAGCTGCTTCTGGTGTTAGAGCGCTTAGTCGACAGTGGAAATACCGTGCTAATTGTCGAGCACAACTTAGATGTGATTAAGAGTGCTGACCACATTATTGATCTTGGCCCCGAAGGGGGAGACGCGGGGGGAACTGTTGTTGCCAGCGGGACCCCTGAAGAAGTCGCGCAGGTAGAAGGTTCTTACACAGGCAAGTATCTAAAAGAGGTACTGGAGCACCGCCATGTCTAGGCGTTACTACATTATGGGCGTTGTAGGAGTAGGCAAATCTACTCTGCGCGAACAATTGCGTAGCCATTTGCAGTCTGCAAGCATCTACAAGGAATGGCCAGAAGAAATGGCAGCAGAAGTCCGTCACGCCATGCAGTCTCTCTCAAGGGACAACGCAGAAGAAGTCCAAGAATGGATTTTTGCTCAGCTGGCTCGTAAAAATAGCCTTATCGCGAATGACAGGGCAGATTTACTTATAGTGGATCGTTGCCCTCTGGGAACTTTTGCAATTTATCCACCACAAGAATGGCAACCACGCGCGCAGCAAATGCTTGATGCTTTGCAAGGTGCTGTGCCAGTAGCTAGCCCGCTAGTAGCAGGCGAACTCATCTTTTTGCACGGCAGTCCTAGGGCAATACACGGTCGCATGGACAAATCGCGTGGCTATAGCGTTAATGGGATTGCTCAGCAGCAGTCGGCATTTGAGCTTATTGCTGATTTGCTTGCGGCCAATTTCGACTACAGGGTTCATCGCATTGATACACGCGAGCGTACTCCTGAAGAGGTTGTGCAGCAGGCACTTGGTATTATTGATGCGAGGGGCAGTGGTCATTATGAGCCACTTAATATTCAGAGCGTCGTGGAGGCACTAGCGGGTGGACAAGGATAAATTAAAACCAAGCCCTGCCATTAATGAGCAGTTAAAGCATGTGCCTGTTTCCCCGGGTGTCTATCTGTGGAAAGATGCTAGGGAGCGCATCCTTTACGTGGGCAAGTCCAAAGAGCTGCGCAAGCGTATGCGCCAATATATAAGTGGTCATGATGAACGCGAGTGGATTGATCGCATGATGGCACAGGTTGCCAGCTTTGATTATGTAGTCACCACTACCGAAGTCGAGGCATTGATGATGGAAATTACGCTCATCAATCAACTTTCGCCACCCTTCAATGTGACTTTCCGTGATAATAAAAGCTACCCTTATATTGCACTAACAATGGATGATGTCTACCCGTCCATCAAGTACACACGCGAGAAAAAGCGCACAGGAACACGCTACTTTGGCCCCTATACTGATGCTCGTGGTGCGCGTGAAACCGTTGATACTTTACGTCGGGTTATTCCTCTGTGTCGTAACACCTGCGCAGAGTATAAGCGCGTAAGGGCCAGCGGCTTTACAAAGCCATTGCAGCGTCCCTGCTTTGATTCTCAGCTAGGTTACGGACCAGGGGTATGCAGCCTTGCTATCAGCCCAGAAGAATATGGTCACAACATTAAAAGTGCCATTTCGCTACTTGAAGGCAACAGCATTGCCCTAGAGCGTGATCTTCATGCGCAGATGGAAGCTGCTGCTACTGACCTCAATTATGAACTAGCTGCACGCATGCGCAATCGTCTTGAAGGGCTTAAAAGTATCAAGCAGCGCCAAGCTGTTGTGTCAGATAGTACTGCGGCCTACGACGTTATAGGTTTTTCACGCGAGGAAACTATTGCCGCGGTCTATGTTTTGATAGTTCGTGAAGGCAAGGTTTTGTACGGCAATGAATTTATCCTAGATAAAGGTCTTGATGTTAATTTTGAGGATATCATAACGGGGTTTACGGGGCGTTACTACCATGATGCAGGTCAAGTTCCTGCAGAAATTATCTATGAATTAGAGCTAGAACCAGAGGAAAGAAAGACGCTTGAGGATTTCCTTACTCAGCGTCGCCGTGAGACAAGTGCGAATCCTCATGCGGGCAAGGTGCGCCTAGTGACACCAAAGCGCGGAGTCAAAAAGAAGCTTCTTGATATGGCAAAGGCAAATGCCGACCATGCTCTATTGCGCTTCAAGGTGCGCACGCATTATGATACTGAAAGACTTAACGCAGCCCTTTTGCAGCTCGAATCAGCACTGTCTTTAGAAAGCCCCCCTCTGCGCATAGAAAGTTTTGACATTTCAACTTTGCACGGTGCTCATTCGGTTGGCTCAATGGTAGTGTTTACTAATGGACGCATCGACAAGGCAGCTTATCGCCGCTTCAAAATAAGGGGAGAGTTTGACCAGTCCAATGACGTTGCTATGATGCGTGAAGTTTTATCACGACGCTTCAGTCTTGAGCGGATAGAGGACGAACGTTTTGGACGTATACCTGACTTGCTTCTGATTGATGGTGGCAAACCGCAGGTGTCTGCTGTCGCGGCAGTGCTAGATGAACTAGAAATAGAGGGAGTCGCTTTAGCAGGGCTGGCAAAACGCGAAGAAGAGTTATGGGTTACCTGGTCAGATGAGCCAATACTGCTAGCAGATGGCTCGTCGTCTCTTTATCTGGTGAAGCGTATTCGTGACGAAGCCCATCGCTTTGCCGTTGAATATCACCGAAAGTTGCGAGGCAAGGCGATGACTGCAAGTATCTTAGATGAAGTGCCAGGCATTGGCCCAAAACGACGAAAGGCATTGATTAGACATTTCGGCAGCTTTAAGAAGTTAAGAGAGGTTAGCAAGGAGGATCTGGAGGTAGCTCCAGGAATTACTAAAGAGATAGCCCAAGAGTTATACGCCCTACTGCATGAATTAGAAAAATAGCCTTCAAAATAGATATTGTCAGAGCTAAATAATCTTTGTTACACTTAAAGAGGTAATAGTTCCAATAGGGGAGGAATCTATAATGTTATACAACTTGGCTGGATCGATAGCCGCGTGGCAGGCACAATGGGGATTTACCTATAATACCCCCATGGTGATCACTAACTTTGTGTACACCTTCTTTTTCCTGTGCTGCTTCATGGGTGTAGCAACAGGATGGTATGCTGCAAAGCAATTTAAAAAGGTAGAAGGCCTACTTCCAGCAGATGAAAAATTTGAAGCTGCCGTAGCGGAAAGAAATGCTGCAAGGGCTGCAAAGAAAGCTGCGAAAAAAGCTTAACCTTGCTAAGGTAGCTGTACTTGACAGTTAGCACTGTGATGCTGCTGCTGTCTTGACCCTCGGGTCAATTACATTAGAATCTAACAGGCTCCACCTGAACTTCCTTTGAGAGGGTCAGGTGGAGCTTTTTTGCTTTATCGCCCAATTCATTTACCAAACAATGCAAATCGAAAATTAGTATCAGGCCTGAAATGACAAGGTATGGGTAAATTGCGGGGCAAAAAGGGCAGAAAAGGTGTCATTGTGGGATAAAGGGAGGAATTGTGTTGCAAAGTGGCATCAAGTGGTATACACTTACTTCTTAAATAGGCTCACTGTCACTTTAGTTTTGTGTAGCGGCAGTGCATGGTAGTGAAAGGCAAGAAGTGGTAAACACATTCAAAGGAAGAGCCCATCATAAGATGGACGCGAAGGGTCGCGTATCTCTGCCTGCGAAATATCGTGCAATTCTTGCCGCTCAAGAACTGGTACTTGTTCCAGGAACTGACAACTGCCTGTGGCTTTACACTGACGAAGGATATAAAGAGCTTATTAAGCCCCTACGTAACAAGCAGTTTGACAGAAAGTATGACTTGCTACGTGATCTTTTTGTTGCTGGGGCAGAAGACATTGAAGTTGATGGTTCGGGTCGCATTAGAGTGCCTGCTGAACAGCGTGACTTTGCCTCTCTATCCAAAGAGGTGACTATCGTTGGAAAGGGTGACCGACTTGAGCTTTGGGATAGCGAGCGCTATCGCGATCGACTTAAGGGCATCGATATGGATGAAGCCCTTAAAGCTCTGACAGAGCAAGAAGGGCAGAGCGACTAATTGACAACTGAATACACACATACCCCTGTACTGTGTGAAGAAACTCTCGACTTACTGCGACCTGCAATAAAAAAGGCAGATAGCGCAGCCATAGTTGTAGATGCAACTTTGGGACGTGCGGGGCATGGCAAACATCTTGCCCGCGAAGCGATGGCTGCAGGTGGCACTTATCTGGGAATCGATCTTGATTCACAGGCTTTGCAGGAGGCCGAGCCTATCTTAGCTGAACTTCGCAGACAGCTTGTCAGCAAAAGTAGTGAGGAAGAGGTAGGAGAATACCTACTTATCCAGGGTTCATTTGGGGATTTGGATGTGCTCCTCCAGGAAGCTGAGATAGGATATGTCGATGCCTTCCTTTTTGATCTTGGAGTTTCATCGCCACAGATTGATGATCCGCAGCGTGGGTTTAGCTTTAAACAGGACGCACCACTTGATATGCGCCTTGATCAAAACGCTGCTATTCCGACAGCTGCAGAACTTGTGCAAACGCTTGATCAGAAAGAGCTTACGCGAATCTTTAAGCAGTACGGTGAAGAAAAGTGGGCTTCGCGAATTGCAAGCTTTATTGTGCGCCAGCGCGAGAATGTCCCTCTTGAGACGAGTGCGCAACTTGTGGAACTTATTAAGGCTGCTATTCCGGCCTCTGCGCGCCGTGCGGGTGGACATCCTGCAAAACGAACGTTTCAGGCATTGCGCATAGCAGTAAACGATGAGCTAGGTGCGCTAAGCAGAGGGCTTGAAGCAGCAATTCGTTGGTTGCGGCCCGGGGGAAGGTTAGGAGTGTTGACCTTTCATTCACTAGAAGATCGTTTGGTGAAGCGCATTTTTGCAAACGCCCAGCAATCTTGTGATTGTCCAGCAGATCTACCGGTATGTGTGTGCAGTAGTAATGCGGTACTTTCGGTGCTCACAAAGCGCCCTCTGTACCCGTCAGATAAAGAAATAGAGCGCAATCCTCGCGCACGATCAACAAAATTGAGGGTTGCAGAAAAACTATAGAGGTTTAGAGGGATTTGAAAGGAGGAGTAACCATGCTAGGAACGAGGAATCTAAAGGCTGGAAGCAAGACCAAGCGCACTGGACGTAGCAAGCGCACTGAATGTGCTGAGCGTACGGTATTAGCCAAAAAAGCTATTACGAAGAAGCGTAGGAGCAGTGAGCGAACACCCGCCGTTAATGAGCAACTTTTCAGAAGAATCTTCATTGTTTTCCTTGTTGGTATGGTTGCTACGGTAATATTGGGCTTTGGACCTGTATGGCTTAGTGCTGAGGCAACACGCGCTTCACAGCATTCACAGGCTTTGAAGGTTGAAATCGCAGACACTCTTGCAGAATCTGAGAGCTTGGAGATGCAAAGGGCTACGATTGGCAACAATTTGAGGCTTAATCAAAACCTCATGCAAGAGGTAGGAATGGCTCGCTGTGAAGGTGAGCGCAGTTATATCGAGCTTAATGACAGTGAGCTTGTCCCAGGAACTTCTTTTTCACTTACCTCTGATGCCCGTTTAAACAACGACAGTGTTGTCCATCTGGCAAATTTGACTTTGCTAACGGCAGGTTCAGGCGATGACAATGAGGCGCAGAGTGCAGAAAATGTCGTACAGGGAATTAACTTTGCAGAAATGGCGAGGAATTCTCTTGACACGATTGCTAGCCTAACTGCAGGCGAGGCCTCGACGCTTCTTGTTGGTGATGTAGGCCTGGCAGGCTTGCGTTAGCAGTTAGCTACCTGTCCTTACATGGTGATATATGAGAGAAAAGAAGCATACTAAAGACACAAAAAAGAGTGCGCCTCCTCGTAATGGCGCACTCTTCGTATTAGGTGCCTTGCTGACCTTAGGACTTTGTTTGGCGGGTGCACGCTTTGTCCAATTGCAGGTCTTTGAGGCAGAGAGATTAAGCAATTATGCAGAGCAACAGCGCTTGCGTCGCATAGAAACACCTGCGCAGCGCGGTACGATATTTGATAGAACAGGAAGGGTTCTTGCTCAGTCAGTTCGTGTCTATACGCTTGTTATTGATCCGCGCAAAATCGCCGACTCTTTTGACGAATATGTCGAGGCAAGGCAGTCTCAGGAAGAACCCGTCTTGCAAGATATTGACACTTTGCGCGAAGATCTTGCCCAGTATTTTGCCGAACAGCTTGAGCTTCCTGCCGAAGAACTTTTACCGCAATTTTCACGTCGCGCAGCAAGTGGCAACCTGAGTAGATATTCAATTTTGATGAGAAATGTTCCTCCGGAAGTTCGTCTAAAAGTGAACTATGATATGGAGAGAGATCCTGACGACAGCCCAGAAGAGCGCCTGTTTAAGCAGATTTTGCGCAACTCTATTTGGGAGGTCGACTACATGCGCACCTATCCCATGGGTGAGGTAGCAGCGCAGGTTGTTGGCTTTGTTAATGCAGAAGGCTACGGAGCAGCTGGAATTGAGCTGCAGTATGAAGAGCTTTTGCGCGGCACCCCAGGAGTCTCTTTCACTGAAAGGGATGTCGCGGGAAATATTATTCCTGCTGGCGTACAAAGAACGATTGATACTCAGCGTGGTTCCGACATCATGCTGACCATTGATGCAGAAATCAGTTATGTTGCTCAAAATGCGCTTGAAGAAGCCGTAAACGATACGCGCGCAGAAGCAGCCTCTGCCATTGTGATGAATCCTCGAACAGGGGAAATTTATGCAGCGGTGTCGTATCCAGGCTTTGACGCTAACGAATTCAATACTGCCGATCAAGCAGCCATAAGAAATAGAGCTCTTGTTGACGTACTTGAACCAGGATCAACGATAAAGCCCCTCACCTTTGCTGCTGCTTTTGATAGTGACACGATAGTGCCTGAAGATACCTTCTATGTTCCCAATGTGATGCAGGTAGGAACGCGAGAAATCTCTGATGCAGAAGTGCGACCGTCAGAGGTTATGAATATCTCGCGAATTATGGAAGTTTCAAGCAATGTTGGAACTACACGAATCGCCAAGGAAATGGGTGGTAGAAATTTCTATAACTACCTTGAGGGATTTGGCATTATGGATCGTCCAGGGCTTGATTTTCCAGGAGCAGTTCGCGGTCATGTGCTTTCACCAGATGAGTGGAGCGACGTGTCGCTTTCCAATTTTTCCTTTGGACAAGGCCTCTCTATGACCTCATTGCAGCTAACGCGCGCAGTAGCTGCAATCGCAAATGATGGAATAATGACGACACCACACCTACTGCATGCTGTTCCTGATGGCAGCTTTGACATTCCTCAGCGCGAAGAACATCGGGTGGTATCAAAGGAGGCTGCACGCAAGACAACAGATACCTTGCGCGCGACCATGCTTGTGGGGACAGGTCGAAATATCCAAGTTCAAAATTACGAAGTAGCGGGCAAAACGGGCACTGCCCAAAAGGCGGTTGAAGGCATTGCAGGTTATGTTGAAGGGCTCTACATCAGTTCGTTTTTAGGGTATTTACCGGCGCACGATCCAGAATTGATGATTACCATTTTTGTGGATGAACCAAGCATAGGTACTTTTGGAGCAGAGGTAGCAGGTCCACCCTTTGCCAACATAGCAACGTTTGCCGTAGGGTATTTGGGACTTACGCCTGAGCAACCGTAGAATGGTGAATGGTGTTTTTTAGAGAGGGACTTATGAAAGGGAAGAGAGGGTAATATGCCAAAAACAATTGATGGACTACTGCGAACCGCACAAGGTTTGCCCTGTCCAGGAATTGTCGACTTCCCTGATGGATTGAAAAATCTTGAAATCAGTTCAGTAGTACACGACAGCCGTCAGGTAGAGCCGGGCAGTCTTTTCTTTGCAATTGAAGGTCACGCAAGCGATGGACATGATTTTGTTCAGATGGCACTTGATGCAGGTGCTGTTGCCATTGTTGCACAAAGGCCTCTTGATGCCTTGTCCAATGCCTGCGCTGACAGAATTATTCTAGTAGAAGAAAGCCGCATAGCATTGGCATGTGCCGCGGCAAGCTTTTTTGATCATCCCAGCACGAAGCTTGCAATTAGCGGGGTCACAGGAACAAATGGTAAAACGACGACTATCTATCTGCTCGATGCTATTGCGCGTGCTGCAGGTGAACAATCAGGTGTGATTGGCACTGTTGAAAGTAAGTATAGCTTGCCTACAAAAGAGCACGATGGCCTTGCAGAAGAGTGCGCCCATACCTCATCTACTACCACGCCAGACGCCTTGCAATTGCAAGCACTTTTCGCAGAAATGCGTGATGCGGGGGTCGACAGTGTAGCTATGGAGGTAAGCAGTCATGCCATAGATATGCATCGTGTGGAGCAGACTTCATTTGCGGCGGTGTCATTTACTAACCTGTCACAAGACCATTTAGACTACCATAACACCATGGAAGAGTACCGCGCAGTCAAAGAACGACTCTTCTCAGATTTTGACGCGGCGGCACGTGTGATTAATGTTGACAATCAGGTTGGTGCTGAGCTTGCAATTCGACTAAAGGCAGAGGGTGTGAAAGTTATCTGCGTTGGCATGAAAAAGCCAGAGGATGATAGCCTAAACCTTGATCTGGCAGCTAGCGAAATAGTCCAGAGGTCACATGTGACGGACTTTTTGCTGACGGCGACCCTTGAAGACCGAAGCAGTGCTAGCGTGCGTGTCAGCTTTCCTCTGGTAGGTAGCTACAATGTTGAAAATGCTCTTGTAGCTGCTGGATGTGCGTGGTCACGTGGAATCAGTCTTAATCTTATTGCTGACGGCTTGTCAAATGCAGCCCAAGTACCAGGAAGACTTGAGCAAATCGAAGAGGGGCAGAATTTCAAGGTTTTTGTTGACTACGCCCATACGCCTGACGCACTTTCAACGGCACTTGCAGCAGTCCGTGAGCAAACCGCAGGACGTGTTATTGCTGTTTTTGGTTGCGGTGGTGATCGTGATCCCATCAAGCGGCCACTCATGGGACAGGCTGCGTGCGCTGGAAGCGACTATGTTGTAGTGACAAGCGATAATCCTCGCAGTGAAGATCCTGCAAGCATTGTTGCTGATGTACTTGAAGGAATAAGCACAGAGCAGGCAAAATGCGATGCCCTCGTCGATAGACGTGAAGCTATTTTCCATGCGGTCAGTATTGCAAATGCTGGTGATTCAATCCTGATAGCAGGAAAGGGTCATGAGGACTATCAAATCTTTGCAGAAGGCACCATCCACTTTGACGATAGAGAGGTGGCACGTGCTGCGCTAGAGGGTGTCAAGGGGCAGTGCTGATAGATGTTTGACTTTACGGCAAAGCACATAGCAGAAATCTGTTCCGGAGAGCTTGTTGTAGGTTCAGCAGAGCAAGTTGCGAATTCATGCTGCATTGATTCACGAAAGGTAGTTTCAGGCAGCCTGTTTGCAGCTTTCAAGGGTGTGCAGGTAGATGGGCATGACTATATTGAGGCTGCTATAGCGAAGGGTGCATCTGTCGTTCTTGTAAGTAATCGCAGCCCTGCATGGAAAAAAATTGCCTCTAGGGCAAAGACAGCAGTTATCCTTGTAGATGACACGCTAACAGCCTTACAAAAGCTTGCCACCCATCAACGTTCATTACTGAACTGTCCTGTTATTGGTATTACTGGGTCATCAGGAAAGACCTCCACGAAGGAATTGCTCAAGGGCGCTCTAGAAACGAATCTTCAAGTGGTTGCCACAGAAGGCAATTACAATAACGAACTTGGCGTACCCTTGACTCTGCTGCGTGTTACTAGCTGTACTGAAGCGGTCATTGTGGAAATGGGCATGAGGGGACTTGGTCAAATCACAGAGTTGACTCACATTGCCCAGCCAACTATGGGCATCATCACAACTATCGGAGACGCTCATATCGAAATGCTTGGCAGCAGGGAAAATATTGCAAAGGCAAAAGGTGAAATTTTTGTAGCATTGTCACAAGAGCAGCTTGCCTTCATGCCTGCACATGTGGACTTTGCCGATTACTTGCGCAGTGTCTGCACAGCCCCGCTGATTACTGTCGCTGTCCAGAATAGCGAATACACGCAAACAGCAGTCCAGATGCCCGCACAGGACAGTCCAAATGCCTCAAAGCTGACTGTTCCTGTCATCCCAGCTACCTATGTAGCAGACATCACGGGATATGATGCACAGGGCAACGCGACATCTCTGGTCGAACTTCCCACAGGTGAAACAATAGAAATGAAACTAGAGATCCCTGGTGAGCACAGTGTGCAAAATGCTCTTCTTGCTTTAGCTGTTGCACAAACCCTAGGCCTTGATGCGCATGCTGCGATTAGAGGGATCGAGCAGGTGCGTCCTGCAACGATGCGCATGCAGCGCTGTGTAGTTGATGCCCTGCCGCAGCTTGACGACGTGCATATTTTAGTCGATTGCTATAACGCCAATCCAGAATCGACAGCTGCTGCCTTAAAAACTCTCGCTGTGTCAGAATTGGGAAATCCTCAAACAGGCAAGCGGATTGCAGTTCTTGGTGACATGCTCGAAATGGGGGAGCACGCCCAAGCCGTTCATAACGACATTATGCTTTTGGCAGGGCTTCTCAATATTGACCTTGTCTATACTTATGGTGAGCACTACAGCCAGGCGACTCAGCACTTATTGGGTGAGGTTAGCGCAGGCAGGTGTCTTGAGAATGTTCCAGAGTTGCGCTCTCTTAGCTGCATGGATTTGCTCATTCGCAGCCTCTCAAGTGAGCTGACCTCAGGGTCTATCATATTGGTGAAAGGATCACGGGGTATGCGGATGGAAGGTGTTGTTGAGGCTCTAAGCAAAGGTGCTGGTACCAAGGAGGACAAGACAGTGCACGGTAAAAAAGTAAGCGTTGAAGGAGGCCCAAGGTGTTAGCTGGAATTGCTCAATATCCTGCGTTTCAGGTATTCCTGACGCTCAGTTTAGCAGTGGTGATTGTGGCAGCAGTGACACCGCTTCTGATTAGATTTTTACTGCGCCGCGAAATCGGTCAACAGATTAGAGCTGAGGGTATTCAGGAGCATCTGGTAAAGCACGGTACGCCTACGATGGGTGGCATTGTTATAGTCCTAGTAGCGGTGATGCTTTTTGCCCTTATGATTGTCCTGGCACATCCTGTTGTTACAGATGCAAGTGCGCACCGCATTGAAATGTTTAATACAGGAATTCGTGCAGGCGTTACTGTTTTTCTGTGCATGTTGGGCTGCGGAATATTGGGCTTCATTGATGATTATCTAAAGGTTGCAAAGAAGCGCAGCTTAGGCCTTACGGCGCGCGCTAAGATAGCTGGCCAGCTCATTATTGCTGTTGGAACAACTTTGGCAGCCATCAATTGGGTAGGCGTGTCTGCCAATATTTACATTCCTCTTACCGACCATTACTTGCCCCTCGGCATCTTATCTACAAGTTTTGTGCTGCCCCCAGCACTAGGCTCTATGGCACTTACGATTCCCTGGCTGTATCTACTATTTGCCCTTGTTATGATTGTTGGCTTGACCAATGCTGTTAACCTTACTGATGGTCTTGACGGGCTTGCTGCAGGAACAGTGACTATCGTTGCCCTTGTGTTCTCTGCCATTGCATACGCATCTGGGTCGCTGCCTATTGCGATTGCTGCTACAGCTATTGCAGGTGGCTGCATCGGCTTTCTGTGGTGGAACTGCTATCCGGCAAAAATATTTATGGGGGATACTGGTTCGCTTGCACTGGGCGGTGCCATAGCAGGTCTTGCCCTTGTCACAAAAACAGAATTGCTTGTAGTTATTGTCGGCGGGATCTTTGTTGTCGAAGCACTTTCAGTAGTCATTCAGGTACTGGTGTTTAAAATGACAGGCAAGCGTGTATTTAGAATGGCGCCTATTCACCATCACTTCGAGATGCTTAATTGGTCAGAAACCACTATCATGGTGCGCTTCTGCATCATTACAGGCTGTCTTGCGGCCTTTGGCTTTGCCCTGTTTTTCTACGACCTCGCGAGACTTGGCAGCTAAATGCTGTGGTGGACATAGTCCATGAAACCTGTGGTGAAATACAATTCGCAGCATCATCAAGTGGCAGATAGCTTGATGACAGACCAGAACCTGCCATCCCAGCACCTTGGACATGTTCTGATTGTTGGTGTGGGCAAGAGCGGCCAGGCGACAGCGCGTTTTTTGTGCAAGCACGCAGATACGTTAAAGATAGATTCGCTTACCCTTGCTGATTCGCTGCAATCAGATGCCCTTGACGCCTTCTTTGAGCAGCTGTGCAAAGAGAGTTCAAGCAGCCCTATTCTGGCGGACTTATCCCTGAGGGCGTTATTCGGAACAGAGCAGATTCCTTCGCCTGATGACTTTGCGCACTATGATCTCTGCATTATTACCCCAGGGCTTGCCCCTCATACTGCACTTGCGAAATCAGCCTACGTGCAGTCCCGTGAAGTTATTTCAGAGGTTGAACTGGCGTGGCGATTATCGCCAGACACCTTAAATTGGGTTGCGATTACAGGTACCAACGGAAAGACAACAACGACAGAGCTTGTCCGTGCGGTTCTTTCTGCAAAAAAGCAGGAGGGGAGTACGTCCAATCACGTTTACAGTGTGGGCAATATTGGTACTCCTGCACTTGAGCTACTTGACCAATTGCAGCCTGGTGACACCTTTGTAGCTGAAGTCAGCTCTTTTCAAGCTGCGCGTCTTGCTGACTTCAGGCCACAGGTTGCAGCTTTGCTTAACTTAAGCGCTGATCATCTTGATTGGCACAAAGATATTGCTGCTTACGCGGCAGATAAGTGTGAAATTTTTGCACACTCTGCTGATGGTGACCTCATACTTGCACCTGATGCTTCTCAGCTACATCCGGAATCCAGAGAAGTGATTGCCGCAGCACTTGAAGCTGCGCGCGCACGTGGCGCAAAACTTCGCATTGTAGATACTGGCAAAGAGGCACTGCCTCTCTCTGCTCAAGAAATAGGAATACAAGGAAAGCATAATCTAACGAACGCCTGCTTTGCCCTAGAGATTGCTCGCTACTTTGATGTTGCAGAAGAGGATAGTGCCCGGGCACTTAAAGATTTTCAACCACCCCCTCACCGTATGCAGGAGGTAGCTAGGCTACAAGACGTCCTCTACGTAAATGATTCAAAGTCTACGAACCCTGATTCAACCATGCAAGCCCTAAGTGCCTACGTGGGACTTGAGCTTATCCTCTTGCTGGGCGGTCAAAGCAAGGGAAGTCTGGGTGCCGACTACCTTGATTTGGCAAGGTTGGCTTTGGGACGCGCGCAGACGATTCTGCTTTTTGGACAGGTCGCATCAGAGCTTAAGACTGTCTTTGAATGTGTCGCAGAAGATGGACAGGGGCAGAGAGTACTTTGCTTCGAAACCATGGAGGATGCTGTTCGTTTTGCCTGTGAAAAGGCAAAGCCTTGTCAGGTGGTTTTACTGTCTCCTGCGAATACCTCTTTTGATGAATTTGCCAATTATGAAGAACGCGGAACAGTATTTCAAAAGCTCGTTGAGAAATTTGGTGCTTAGCAGTGGGCGCAGGTAACTCAAAGAAACTTCCTGACTGGAGCAGTAGTCCTGCAGCGCGCTACCTTATGCTTGTTGCAGTAACTGTTTTAGTGGGCATTGGTCTTATTATGGCGTTTTCTGCCTCGAGTAACGACGCAGTAATTCGTCTAGTTCAGCGAGAGTTTGCCGCACAAAGGCAGGCCTATGAAATGACGCAGGACTGGGAAGCGCAGACTCCTGAAGAGCGCATTGAGAATGAGCTAGATTATTATTCTGCACTTGATGAGGTATTAGGCGCTGCTTCAGCTGAAACAGATTATGAATCAGATCCTGGGGTAGACCCTAGAGCAGTTGGACAACCAGAGGTAGTGCCCACAGGCCAGGATGAATCTGCGGGAATAGCAGGGTTTATTAGTTTGATTTTTGGATCTGCCTACGCAGCAGGTTTTCGACACCTTCTTTTTGCATTAGCAGGGGCAGCGATTGCTTTTGTGATTGCACGCTGTGACTACCGAAAGATTGCTCCTCTTGCTATTCCTGTGTCGGCAATGCTCTTACTTTCCCTTCTTTTCCTTTTGCTTTTTGGACGACCTATTTTGGGTTCTGCTCGCTGGATTGATTTTGGCATTTTCTCACTGCAGCCTTCTGAGTTTGCAAAGCCTATACTGCTAGTGCTTGTAGCCTACTATTGCTCTTGGACAAAAGATGTCGATGACGCAGGACCTGCTAGACAAGAGACTCAGGCAGCACTGCCCATATATGCACGCGACTGGATCATGCCAGCAATTCTTATAGCAGGCTGCCTTCTGGCGATTCTTCTTTCACCAGATGTTGGCACGGCTCTCATAATTGGTGTTGGCCTGTTTACTGCTTATTTGCTTTCAGGATGGCCTTGGGTGCGTTTAGCGGCAGGAATGGGACTTGTGGGTGCAGCCTTTATGGTTAGAGTATTTCTCATGGATGGGGGCTATCAACAGCGTCGCATTTTTGAATTTATCACCAAGTGGACTGAAGGAATTACTCCTCATCAGACCTGGCAGGCAGAATTGGCTTTGGGTTCGGGGGGAATTCTAGGGCTGGGCCCTGGTCTCTCGCGGCAAAAATTTCGCTATTTGCCCGAAGCACATAATGATTTCATTATTGCGATTTTGGGCGAAGAGCTAGGGCTTATTGGTGTGGCTCTTGTATTAATTGCCTTTGCCATCATTTTGTTTGGTGGGCTGCATATAGCTGCCCGTGCACAGGATCGTCTAGGAACTGCAATCGCTGGAGGGGCAACAGTGCTCATTATTTTCCAGGCACTACTTAACATTTTTGCAGTTGTTAGCCTAGGGCCAGTGACAGGTAAACCTTTGCCGTTTATCACCCTGGGTGGGTCGTCTATGGTAAGCACCTTTATGCTAATTGGACTTATATTTTCTGTGGCACGCTACGGGCAGGTAAGTCCAACAAAAGTGCGTAGTCGTGACCCTTCTGCTAAGCGCAGCAGATTAGGTGGGACGCAAAACGATGATGACTGCGACCGTAAAGCTGGTCGTGATGACAGTGCGCGCAGACGCAATAGAGGCAGAAAGCGCAGAAAGTCAGACTCAGCACGAAAGAGGCAGATGCCCAGAGAAGAAGAGAGAGACGATGCCGAAGATGATATTGAGTGGCGGTGGGACAGCGGGACACATTTATCCAGCTCTCGCCCTCGCAGATGAATTGAGCTCACGCAAGGTTGACCTTTTGTACGCAGGAACATCTTCAGGGCCTGAGCTTCACCTTGCCAGTGAGGCAGGACTTGCCTTCGCTGCAATCTCGTCAGCGGGATTTGATAGGGCAAGACCACTGAGCCTGCTAAGCTCTGGTGCCAAAGCACTGAAGGGAGTCTTTCAGGCAATGGGATTACTCCGCCGGGAAAAACCCTCTGCTGTAGTGTGCTTCGGTGGTTATGTTAGCGTGCCAGTAGGAATTGCTGCATGGTTGCGCAAGGTTCCCCTTGTTGTCCATGAGCAAAATTCTCATATGGGTATGACAAATCGTTTTCTTGCTAGTCGCGCGCAATTTATTGCACTGACTTATCCCAAGACTGCGGGACTGCCCTCTAAGCTTAAGGCAGAAGTTGCCTTTTTGGGAAATCCTGTGAGGGGATCTGTCCAGGACGCGGACTCGTCAAGGGCTAGAGCCTTGTTTGATATTCCTGATACGGCAAAAATTTTACTTGTTTTCGGTGGCAGTAGGGGGGCACGCAAAATAAATCAGGCTACGGTGGCAGCCCTTTCCACTTTTTTGTCTAAACGAGATAGATGGCATATTATTCACGGAACAGGACAGGCTGAATATGATTCGGTCATGCAAGATGTGCAAGAAGTTTTTGAGCGTAGTCCAGAATTGCAATCACGCTACCATGCCCTACCGTACATAGAAAATATGGGCGATGTCTTGGTAGCGGCAGATCTGGTCGTTTCGCGTGCAGGAGCAACTTCAATTGCAGAGTTGACGGCTTTGGGCAAACCATCAGTGCTGGTGCCCTACCCTTATGCAACTGATGATCATCAGACGACAAACGCACAGGCTTTACTTGCCCTTGGAGGGGCAAGGCTTATCGCAGACAGCAAACTTGCGGTACCAGAAGAGGGTTACACCTCAGGAACTGATTGTGTTGAAACTTCCCCCTATCGGGATACTCTTTTAGAATTGACAGGTGATGAGCAGGCTTTAAAGACGATGGCTGAGCGTGCTGCTACTTTGGGAAAGAGAGATGCAGCAGCAAAGCTAGCAGAGGCGATACTGGAGCTTGCAAGAAATTAGTCAGAGCCTGCGATAGTAAACCGTTATACTTTTAAACGGTTTTATTTGCAGATTATACTTAGAGGATACTACGTACATGACAACAAGCTATGATAATCAGTCCAGCTATGCTCATTTTATCGGAGCCGGTGGTGCTGGGATGAGCGCGCTAGCCCTCGTGCTGGCTCAGCGTGGTTTGAAGGTGACAGGCTCTGACCTTAAAGAGAGCCGCTATACGCGCACCTTGCAGTCAGCGGGAATACCTATTTGCATTGGGCATGAGGCATCGAATTTGAAGGATCCTGAGATTGTCGTAGTTTCTACAGCTATTCCTGAGTCGAACCCAGAGCTTAAAGAGGCGCGCCGAAGGAATCTGCCTGTTTGGCAAAGAGCTCAGATGCTTGCTGAAATAACTAAGGATGCTACTACCGTTGCCGTTGCAGGTACGCACGGCAAAACGTCGACTAGCTCAATGCTTGCAAACAGCCTTGAAGTTCTAGGTAAAAACCCAGGCTTTTGTATTGGCGGGGAAGTAGAAGCCTTCTCTGCAAATGCCCGTGAAGGCTCAGGGGAGCTTTTTGTGGTCGAGGCAGATGAGAGCGATGGCTCTTTTGTGTGGCTTGCTCCCCAAATAGCAATAATCACTAACCTTGAACCAGAGCATGTTGACCACTATGAATCCTATGAAGAGCTTGAGCAGGTTTTCGAAGATTTTGTTGGACGCATAGGTGATGGTGGTGTACTTATTGCCTGTGCTGATGATCCTGAACTAATGGATCTTGCAGGCAGGTCTGGTAAATCTGTTATCAGCTACGGAAAGTGCAGCAATAGCGACATCTGTTTTTCAGAGGTTCGCCCGCTAGAGGGTAGACCTGGATCAACTTTTCTCATCAAATATCAAGGCGAGCAATATCTCGCAAGTATTACTTTGCCAGGTGAACACATGGCGTCAAATGCAACAGCTGTTTTTGCTGCTGCTGTTGCCCTAGGGATAGAGCCAGGGCGTGCAGCAGATGCACTGGGTAGTTTTCAGGGAGTACGTCGTCGCTTTGAATTTCTGGGAAAATCCGAAGGGGTTAGTATTGTTGATGACTATGGGCATCATCCCACGGAAATTGCAGCAACACTAAAAGGGGCAAAGGATCTAGGTTATAAGCGCACCGTAGTTGTGTTCCAGCCGCACAGATACAGTAGAACACAGGCTTTCGAGCGTGAATTTGGCTCAGCCTTTGACTGCGCAGACCTGATAATACTTACCGATGTATTCAGTGGGGGAGAAGCCCCCATTCCAGGAATCACTGGACGCACTGTTGTAAATTCTGTTCTTGAGCATAATCCCCAGGCACAGCTTGTGTGGCTACCACGCAGGCAGAGTTTGACTAGCTTTCTCTCTACCTGCTTGAGGCCAGGAGACTTGTTGATTACCATGGGTGCCGGGGACGTGACAGGGGTGGGTCCAGAGTTTCTTCGCGAACAAAGCGAGCGAGCAGCTTCAACTTCGAGCGCAAGCGCAGAAGTAGCTTAAAGGTGCACTGAGGCAACAATGTCGCAGCATAATAGAAAAAGACACACACTTCGCTCTGATGCTCCAGCTGGGGGGCGATTGAGTGATCAGGGCAGTCGCGATCGCTTGCGTGAGAGCAGACGTGGCTCAAGAGATTCACGCCAGAGAAAAGTTCTCGGCAGCTCTGAGCCGCTGCGACGCACCTCTGCCACCTCATCAAGAGGAGAGAGAAGATACCATCAGGGTTCGTCAGCAACAGGTCATACAGGACGCGTAAGTCAGCCAGAGTTACGCTTACGTGCACCACGCAGGCCACGACCGCAGACAGAATCTGTCCATGTAGAGAGGTCAAAGGTTGCCGAAAGAGAGCGCGCCGCAGGAAGACCAGGTAGCAGTGCGCATAGAGGCCCAGGTTCTCCACAGCTGAGGTCTCATGCCCCGTCACGCTCTATTACTGGTCGCGGAACTGAGCGCCTTGAAAAGTCGGGGAGGAAAATTCCGACAAAGGCCTCTGTTTTGCGAGAGCAAGATGAGCTCGAAGATTCCCAGGGTCCAGAGGCTTCCCGAAAGTCTAAAGAGCAGCGCGAGACAGAACGCAAGCAAGTTCAGCGCAGAAACGAGCAAAGGTTACGCATTGCAAAATACAGTGGTATAGGAGCTTTGGCATTTGTGGTAGCCGGACTGCTTTTGTGGGGCACAACGCTTGTTGCCAACTCTGGACTTTTCCATCCGGGAACCATTCATGTGCAGGGAGCACGCTTTCTTGCCAATGCTGACGTAGAACGCATAGCGGCAATTGACCCTACGAGTTCTACTGTCACTATGGATACTGCAGAGGTTGAAGAGCGGCTTATGTCAAATCCCTGGATTGTGCGAGCAGATGTTTCAACTCACCTGCCTAGAGAAATCACGATTGAGGTGACGGAGCGGACTCCTGCGGTAAAGGTTGAGGGCAGGGGATTAAACTGGGTTGCGTCAAGTGATGGCAGGTGGCTAGGCTACTACAGTGAGGAAACTTCAAGCCTTGTTGATCCAACTGGAATTCTGCTTCCTGTTGATGTGTCGGACTTTAACATTATTCCTGTTACTGGAATCATTGAGCTGGAGCCAGAATGGGGAGAATCGGTAGAAGATGAATCTCTGCAAAATGTACTTGCACACCTTCGCGGACTGGATCCACAAATTGTCTCAAGGGTGTTACGCGTAACGGCACCAAGTGTTGGTTCAACTTCGCTGTTTACTATTGATGAGGTTGAGCTAGATGTTGGACGCGCAGATAATCTCGAGGAAAAAAGTGCTATTATCCTTGCAATCCTTGAGGGGTATTCGGGGGATGTGGTGCTCATCAATGTTCGTAGTATTGAAAACCCCACCTGGCGAGGACTCTCTAGATAGCTTATCTGACAGCTCGCAGAGGTAACATAGAGGTAACGTGAGCTGAGCAATTTTTCATATGGATACACCTTACATGCTGCTATTTTCTTTAACATTAAAGTAAGACTTGAGACTTATTCTATTTCATGCTTGATGCTTTTACTTTTCAGTGAGATTATAACCCGTTATATCTACGCCCTAAACTTAAACTTGAGCTTGAGGCTTTGTATGGCTGTTCAAGGGGGAAGACCGAAAGGTGGTAGTGAAGGATATGTTGGATACAGGTGCGAATTACCTAGCTGTTATTAAGGTGGTAGGCATTGGTGGCGGTGGCACCAATGCGGTTAACCGCATGATTGAAGCTGGGGTAAAAGGTGTTGAATTTATTGCAATCAACACTGACGCTCAAGCACTCCTCATGTCAGATGCAGATTATAAGGTGCACATTGGTGTAAACCTTACTAAAGGCCTTGGTGCTGGCGCAGTTCCCGATATTGGTGCTCAGGCTGCTGAGGAAAATAGGGCAGAGATTCGTGAAGCCTTGCAAGGCGCAGACATGGTATTTATCACTGCCGGCGAAGGTGGTGGCACGGGTACTGGTGCTTCACCTGTTGTTGCAGAGATTGCGCGTGAAGAAATCGGTGCATTGACAGTGGCCGTTGTTACTCGCCCCTTCTCGTTTGAAGGCAACAAGCGCAAGAAGCAGGCAGAAGAGGGTATCAAAAATCTCATGGATAAAGTTGATACCTTGATTGTTATTCCCAACGACAGACTTTTGCAGGTTGCAGAAAAGAAGACGTCAATGCTTGACGCTTTCCGTTACGCTGATGACGTACTGCGACAGGGTACACAGGGCATCACCGACCTTATTACTGTGCCAGGTTTGATTAACCTTGACTTTGCAGACGTGCGCACGGTTATGGAAGACAAGGGGTCTGCCTTAATGGGCATCGGCCTTGCCAGTGGTGACAATCGTGCTGCTGATGCTGCAACTGCCGCGATCTCAAGTCCACTACTTGAGGCATCGATTCAGGGTGCTGACGGCTTACTCCTTTCTCTTGCAGGGGGCAGTGACCTTGGGATGCTTGAAGCTAATGAGGCAGCAGAGATTGTGGCTAATGCAGCGGCTCCTGATGCAAATATCATTTTTGGTACCGTCATTGATGACTCGCTTGGCGATCAAATCAGGGTCACCGTGATTGCAACAGGTTTCGCAGGTGCTCAGAAAAGGAAGCCAATTGACGCAACCATGAACATTGAGAGCATTATGTCTGCCCCTAGCGAAGAACCTGAGGCTACAGGACATCTTCCAAGGTTTGAACCATTGGGAAGCCCTGCAAGCGATAGCGGTGGCGCAGATGACATAGATATCCCTGACTTTCTCAAGCGTCGCTATTAAACTCTTTGGTGCGATCTCAAGCACCTTCAGCAACATGCTTAACTTAAGAGCACAACCCTCACAAAAGGTTGTGCTCTATTCATTTTTCAGAGAAAAAATAAGCAGTCCACCCGTTTATTTTTACCTTTTAGCGGAAAAGTAACGAATAAGCATCAGCACCTTTTATGCACTGTGCTAACTTTATGTGCAGGTTGCCAGAAACGAGAAGAGAACATGTAAGTGACTTGATGCTGGCAAATTTAGTTTTGTACCATGACAGTACTTTGGAAGTAGTTTTGAAGTAAAGGATGAAAGGTAGAGAAATGAAACGTAAACTGCGCTTTATTTTAGCAGCGATGTTCGCTCTTGCTCTTTGTTTTGCTCTTGTTGCCTGTAATGGCGACGATGGCGATTCGAGCAACAACGATGCTCCAGCGGGAACGACAACTTATGCCATTGGTTTTGGTGGTCCACTGACAACAGGTTCAGTTGACTTCGGCATGGGTGCTTTGCGTGCAACACAACTTGCAGTAGCACAAGCCAATGACAGCGACAGAGCTCGCGACTTGGGAATTCAGTTCAGAATCGTAGAAGGTGATGATGAATCTGAGGTACAGCCTGGACTTATTGCAGCTCAAAATATTGCTGCTCAAGGTGATCTAGTAGGTGTTGTTGGTCACTTTAACTCAGCTGTTACTCGCCCAGTAAACGATGTTTACAACGAGGTTGGTGTTGTTCAGATTAGCTATGGTTCAACCAATGCTTTCTTGACACACGATGGAAATCCTGATCTTCCTCCGCTAGCTGACAACTTCTTCCGTACCTGTGGCCATGATGCGCTGCAAGGTCCTGCAGGGGCAGCAGCAGCTCGTGAACTAGGTTTCGAGACAGTAGCTGTAATCACTTTCCCTGATGCATACGGTGAAGGCCTAACCAGTGAGTTCATGCCTGCCTTTGAAGCATTGGGCGGAGAGATTGTTCTTGACGATAGACTAGTAGACGGACAAACGAACTTTGGTCCTGAGGTAACTAGAATCCGTGCAGCTAATCCAGACTTTATCTACTTTGGTGGTACTTTTGATACCGCTAGAGGTGCAGGATCACTTCTTGCTCGTCAGTTGGTAGAAGGTGGCGTTGATGCCCCAATGATGGGTGGAGACGGAATCCAATCACAAGGCTTCATCGATGAAGCTGGTGGAGAACCTGCTAACCACACTATTGCAACAAAGCCAGGGCAAGATATTGAAGACATGGTTGGCGGCCCAGCATTTATTGCAGACTACGAAGCAATGCATGACGGTCAGGCTCCTGGTGGATTTGATGCCTTTGCATTTGACGCGGCAAACGCAATCATCAACGCAGTATTTGATGTTGCTGAAGCTGATGGCGTAGACAATGTTACTACTCCAGCTGGTCGTCAAGCTATCATCGCTGCTGTTGGTGCTAATAGCTTCGAGGGTGTAACTGGTACAGTATCTTTCGATGACAGAGGTGACCGTAATGATGCCATCGTTACTACCTTCCTTGTTGAAGATGGCGAATGGATTGTACACCCTGATGTCACTCCATACGTTTCAAGGTAACCAGTAGTTCCATTGGCTAAAGGGGGTATGTCTCTGACATGAGCTGATTAGCTTAATGAGTAGGACTGCCTAAGCCAGAAGGATTCTAAGCAAAAAATGTAAATGGAAGAGGCACGTCTGCAATCAAGTGAAAACGATAATTTCGTTTCGCGTGCAGCGTGCTTCTTCTCTGAAAACTAAGAGGCAACTTTATGGAATTTTTCTTACAAATCATCATTGACGGGCTGACCGTAGGTGCCTTGTATGCCCTCATTGCACTGGGCTTTACTATGGTCTACGGTATTCTGTTGATGATTAACTTTGCGCATGCAGAGATGTTCATGGTTGGTGGTTTCATCGGCTATGGCGTATTAAATTTACTGAGTAATGAGAGCACAATCGCTGCAGCAAGTGATGTCTTCTCTCCCTTGAGTTTCTTAAGCACGACTCAACCATTTTTTACAACGACGGGTGTAGGTTTTGCCATAATGATGGTTATGGTATTTGCCATTGCATCCTTGTTGACAGGTTGCTTAGGCGTGCTCATTGAACGTTTTGCGTATCGCCCTTTGAGAAAATCACCGCGTCTTTGCGCCTTGATTTCAGCTTTGGGCATGTCAATATTTCTGCAGAACTTCGTCCTAATTGCAATCGATCACAGGTTGATATATCCAAACCTAGATTTTCTTGCTCCTGAGAATGCGGTAAACGTATTTGGATATATTCGAGTCGCTCCGATAGACCTTATCATCTTTGTTACCGCCATTACCCTGCTCTTCATTCTTGATAGATTTGTGAGCAAGACTAGGTTGGGTAAGGCAATGCGCGCAACAGCACAGGACAAAGACGCTGCTGGTCTTATGGGCATCAATATCAATACTGTTATTGCCCTAACCTTCTTTATTGGGCCAGCCCTAGGTGCTGTAGCTGGTACGTTCTTTGGACTAAAGTACGGTATTGTAACTTTCAACATGGGACTACTTCCCGGAATTAAAGCTTTTACTGCTGCAGTATTTGGTGGTATTGGCAATTTGCGCGGAGCGATGCTCGGAGGGTTTATTATTGGTCTCCTTGAAGCATTTTCTTCAGGGTTCATTTCAATCACCTATCGAGACGTAATCACTTTTGCAATACTGATTCTAATCTTGATCTTTAGACCAGGCGGCTTGCTTGGCGAATCTGTAGTAGAGAAGGTGTAGGGCTATGACTAATACTACTAACACATCTAAAAATACTACTGCGGCCTTTGAGGATCAGGCAGTTAAAGGAAAGGCATCTAGCGCTGAAGCTATTTTCGGCAATGTTGCCAAGCCCATGTTTGGCAGAGGTAAAATAAATTCACCGCTAAAAATTGCTCTTACAACACTCCTATTGCTTGCTGTCTTTTTGTTGCCGATTTACTTGCAGGCAGCAGGTGGAAATCCGCTTGGAAGTCCGCTTCTATCAGCAGCGATATTTATTGGACTCTTTGCGATATTAGGATTGGGTCTAAATATTATTATTGGATACGCAGGCATGTTGGACTTTGGACGTATGGCGTTTTATGCCGTTGGTGCCTATGCGGCAATGCTGTTGGTTCCGCCACTGGCAGAGTTACTGGGCGGGACAATCTTTAGTCAGCTTGCATTCCCGATTCTTGTGATTGCCTCTGGTGTTGCTGCGAGTTTTGCTGGATGGCTGCTCAGCCTTCCTGTAATGCGCTTGCGCGGAGATTACCTCGCTATCGTAACGCTTGCCTTTGGTGAGATTGTTCGACTTGTTCTGACGAACAATCCTGGTGGACTAACAGGGGGAATGTCAGGACTATCACGTGCGCACATGATAGAGCTACCCTTTTTCAACTGGCTACGCGAAACTGTTTACTGGGCGCCAAGCAATGATTTCATTCTTCGTGTATCAACAAACTTGTACTGGTACTATGTAGTGTTGATCTTGTTGATTTTGGTTATTATTGTTGTGCGTAGACAAGACCACTCACGTCTAGGGCGTAGCTGGGCAGCAATGCGTGAAGATGAAGTTGCTGCAACTGCCATGGGTGTCAATGTTACGCGTGCAAAGACCTGGGCTTTTGTATTGGGTGCGTTCTGGGGCGGTGCTGCTGGTGCTTGCTTCGGATTCTATATGGGAACTGTTACCCCAGAGTCCTTCAATTTCTTCAATTCGGTAGTTGTGCTGGCGATTGTAGTAGTTGGTGGAATGGGGTCAATACCTGGCGTATTGTTAGGCTCTGTTCTAATTACTGGAGCACCAGAGCTTATCCGTTGGTTTGCAATGAATCACTTAGGGCAAGCTGGGTCAGAATTCCAATCACTGGTTGCGAACTTGCGCAACTTGATGCTTGGACTCCTTATGGTTCTCATGATGATATTTAGAACAAAAGGTCTTATTCCAATGAAGCCAAAACATTACAAGCTCTACGGGAAAAACAGGTCAGATAAAGGAGATAGTGTAGGCAGTGCTACAGATACAGTTGCTGACGCAGCTCCAAAAGGAGGTGCGAGCTCATGAATAAAGTAGTAGCAGAGCGTCAGGGCTACCTTATGCAGGCAACTGATGCAACCATTCAATTTGGTGGTTTGCGTGCGGTTGATTCAGTAAATATGAACATTACTGCTGGGACGATTGTTGCCTTGATTGGACCAAATGGTGCTGGCAAGACGACTTTCTTTAACCTGCTGACAGGAATCTATACTCCAACAGAGGGTGAAATCCTCTTTGAGGGTAGGTCAGTTTCTGGAAAGAAGTCGCATGTCATTGCAGATTGGGGTATTAGCCGTACCTTCCAAAACATTCGTCTCTTTAAAGAGATGACTGCTCTTGAAAATGTCATGGTTGGACGTCATGTTCGTACAAGGTCAGGGTTTTTCGGGGCAACCTTTCGCACTCCTTCCTTCATACGCGAAGAAAAGCAGATTCAGGAAGATTCTGAAAGATGGCTGGAATTTGTTGGCTTGACTGATCACGCTAATGATCTTGCAGCTAACTTACCTTACGGTGCACAGCGACGCCTTGAAATCGCACGTGCTTTGGCAACAGAGCCAAAGTTGATCTGCCTAGACGAACCAGCCGCAGGTATGAACGAATCTGAAAGTGCGGATCTTGATGAACTTATCTTGCGTATTCGTGATGATCTCAACATTACTGTCTTTTTGATTGAGCACGACATGAAGGTGGTAATGAATCTGGCAGAATACATCTATGTATTAGACTTTGGCAAGCTGATTGCTGAAGGTCTGCCTGCAGAGATTCAATCTAACCCTGCTGTAATTGAGGCCTATCTAGGTCAAGATATGGAAGCAACCATTAAGGCAAAAAGACAGGCTCTCCTTGAGTCAAGAGGAGAAAAGGTAGCATCTGCATCAACCTCTGAGCAGGGTGAGGCATCAGAGACAGCTGCCACCAATCCTGTCATGGACAGTGATGGTGTTGTAATGGTGATGGACGCGGACGATAAGGAGAAAAACGATGCTGCTTAGCGTAAAAGATCTACATACGAGCTACGGCAAAATTCGTGCCATTAAGGGTATCTCCTTTGACGTTGCTGAAGGCGAGATTGTAACTCTTATTGGGGCAAATGGTGCTGGCAAGTCAACTACACTGCGTACTTTGAGTGGACTTGAGTCTCCGCATAAAGGATCAATCACCTTCGATGGCGAGGACATTACGGGGAAAAAGCCTCATGAGATCACCAAGAAAAGCCTCATTCAGGTGCCTGAAGGACGTCGTGTTTTTCCGCAGATGACCGTTGCAGAAAATCTGGATCTGGGTGCCTTCTTGCGTAATGATAAAGAGGGAATCAAGGAAGATTATGAGAGAGTTTTAGATTTCTTCCCACGCCTCAAAGAGCGTCGCAGTCAAAAAGCGGGGACACTTTCTGGTGGTGAGCAACAGATGCTTGCTATGGGACGTGCGCTCATGGCAAAGCCAAAGCTGCTGACCCTAGATGAACCATCAATGGGTCTTGCTCCCGTAATTATTGAAGTAATCTTTGAGATTATCCTAAAGTTGAACGGAGAGGGAATCACCATTTTGCTCATTGAACAAAATGCAAATCTTGCTCTGGGTATTTCTGATCGCGGCTATGTGCTGGAAACAGGAATCATCAAGCTTTCAGGAACTGGCGATGAGCTACTGGCTAACGAAGAGGTAAGAAAGGCTTACCTCGGCGAAGATTAATCTGAGGTACCTCAAGGGTGCACTCTTGCACTGAATAGAAAAAGGGGGGGAGAGGCTCGCGCAATTGCTGTGCTTGAGCTCTCCCTTTTCTTATTGTTGCAACTTTCACCATCTGCAATCTTTCCTCACTAACCTCTCTGCAGTTAAGGAAGCGTAAGGCTGCTGCGTTATAATGTGCTTATGGGGAAGTACTTTTCAGCTATTTTGTACAAGGAAGCCTTACTGCGCTTGGGGCTAGTGGGTGGGATCACTAGCGGCTTGTTGCTGGGTGCAATTGTCATAAATACTTTGACTCTGCATCATTCGGGTAGCCTGCTGATTCTCTACGCATGGGCTGCTCCAATTTTGATGGGTTTCGGAGTACTGGGCTTTCTGTGGAATCCAGAAAAGGCGAGGCAACAGCTTTTTTCTGCGATGCCCTCTAGGGCACTTTATGTCAGTTCTATACTTGCAGTGCTGACTTGGGCCTTTGCTACGCTTGCTCTCGCCCTCGTAGTTCGAGAGCTTATATTTGCCGCTATGGGTACTCTCTTTTTAGAGACTGCAATTCTCGTGCATGCAGCCCTACTTCTTCCAGTCATGCTTTTTGGGGCTAGCGTTGCCATTTTTTCGACAGTTATCAGTGGCTCAAGGTTGCTGAGCATGATTATCACGACCTTAATCATCGCGCTCCCACCACTGCTAAAGGGTGCTTATGTTCAAATCGCCTTGCAGCTTTTTCCGGCGATAACTGTCGAGCAAGTGCCGCTTTTAGGACATAATGTTTTCTACACTATAGTGCCTATTTACCTAGATCAAATCTTTGAGTATACAGGTCATGGGCTTCTATACACCTTGACTGCAGAGGCACAAGACATTATTTATACACTTGCCTATGCCACCTTTTTCTTTCTGGCCGGAATGTGGCTTTTTGTGTGGCGTGATCCCAATCTGACGGGAAAGAATAAGCTAAATCTGCCTTTCAAGTTTCTGGAGAAGAATCAGAAAATTGAGAAAAATTAGGAAATAAACCTTCTTCAAAATTCATGCTTGACTACCTGCATAATAGTCATCTATACTACATTACATAAGTAACGTAGTATGGGAGCTACAAAAAGGGGGAACGAAGTGCATATCGATTTTGATAGCATAAAACCCATCTATCTTCAGATTGCAGAAGCAATAGAAGACGATATCTTAGTAGGTCGCTTAAATGAGGGCGATCCTGCCTATTCTCAGCTGATCTTATCTAAAGAACTTGGAGTCAATCCAGCAACTGCTGCAAAGGGTATAAAGACTCTAGTTGAATCAGGACTCCTCATCAAGGAGCGCGGAAAATCAATGATTGTTGCAGATGATGCAAAGAGAAGAATCATCGCAACACGTCAGAAAAATGACTTGCGTTCTCTTGTCAGCGACCTTGTTACTGAAGCTCAAAAAATCGAACTTTCAAAAAAGGATGTATTGACCCTAATAGATGAGTATTATTCCCACAATGGAAAGGGAGCTGCCGTATGAGTGAGACAGTCCGCAGTGAGCCGAACATTCTTCACGCTTCTGAAGCTGCCAGTATAGCAGTTGAAGCCGTGGGCCTTACAAAGACCTTTGGCAAGAATGTTGCCATTGATAGCTTTGACTTTGTTTTGAAGGACACCGGTATTACGGGACTTGCTGGACGCAATGGGGCGGGGAAGACCACCTTGCTCAAGCTTTGTGCAGGGCTGACCCCAAAAACTTCTGGGGCTTTAGAGGTCTGGAAGCAAGCCCCTCTCAACAATTTAGAAGTTTTAACGCAACTTATCTACTCTTATCACGATGTGCGTTACTCAAGTGGGCTTCGCTGCAAGACGATTTTATCTGACTATCAAATGATGTTTCCCAATTTTGATCTCGACTTTGCACTAGGCTTGCTAAGCTATTTCGACATTGATCCTAAAAAGCGCTACACACGCCTTTCTCAAGGAACAAAGGCAACCTTCAATTTTGTAGCTGCCCTTGCGGCGAGAGCCCCATTGACCATGCTTGATGAGCCGACCCTAGGCATGGATGTGACGGTACGCAAGGCTGCCTATGAGATTTTGGTACGTGAATATGCAGAGCATCCGCGCACCTTTGTAGTCTCAAGTCACTTGCTGTCAGAGATTGAAGGCTTCCTCGATGACATTATGATTATCGATGAAGGCAAACTGATCTTGCACGACAGTATTGAAAATGTGCGTCAGTCTGCTTATCAGTTACAGGGTGATCGTGACACGCTCGAAGCCTTTTGCGCAGATAAGAATGTCATCCACAAAAA
>Ga0123355_10000979_pt1 | contig 39620 bp, 37 predicted proteins | sample TergutEmb28metaG_3_FD_89872 | JGI IMG/M metagenome (GOLD analysis project Ga0123355, IMG submission 89872) | Embiratermes neotenicus P1 segment gut microbial communities from Petit-Saut dam, French Guiana - Emb289 P1 | ecosystem: Host-associated > Arthropoda: Insects > Digestive system > Gut ...
ATAAGGCTTGTATCTGTAGCTCAGTTGGATAGAGCAACGGCCTTCTAAGCCGTGGGTCAGGGGTTCGAATCCCTTCAGATACGGTTGCTATTATGTAGCTTTTTCGCCTAAGGCGGAAATCGTAAATTTTATTCTGTGTTGAAGTTTCGCGGAATGAAAATTTGCTAGCGAGGTGGGTATAGCTCAGTTGGTTAGAGCGCCAGATTGTGGCTCTGGAGGCCGTGGGTTCGAATCCCATTACTCACCCTTGTAATTTTATGTGAGCCATTAGCTCAATCGGTAGAGCACTTGACTTTTAATCAAGGGGTCCTGGGTTCGAGCCCCAGATGGCTCAAAGTTATTACCGTCCTGCATATGCTGGGCGGTTTTTTTGTGTCTAAAGTTTTTTTTAGTGTACGATATAGTGTAAAATAATTCGAAAACAGTCCCGCCTGTCGCCAAAATTGCGTTGAAGCGTTCGCAATTTCGGCTCGGGCGGGGATGGTTTCTCATTGATTTTGCTGTAGCATTTAAGTGGTCCAACATTCTATATATATGGCTATCTGCGTTGTGCATCGCCGAATCAGCAAACAAAGGCAAGAATAATGATATATGTTATATATGCAATGAATATCGTTAAATAATACTTTGCAAACGTTATGGCGTGTGATATGATGTCTTTATCATCGAAATAAATGGAAGGAAGGAAGTTGAGATGGAAAAACAATGCACTATAAATGCGCAGGGCGATATAAAAGGTTTCAGCAGTATGCTTTATAGGATTTTGGGGGTGCTGGCTATTGCATATCCGATACTCGTAATATCAAATATACTGTCAGAGATTTGGCGGATTTTTGGTATGGTGGCTGATAAGATGTATTTGGGTGTATTTGGCATTCAACTGTTGCGGATTGGGGATTCCTCTGCTTTTATACCGGTTACTTCATTGGGTATAACTATTTTCCCTGAAAGTCCAGTGATGGAGTTTTCGATAGCGTATGCCCTAGTAATAGTTGTTGCATTGCTTATTGCCCACTGCTTGAAAATGGCCGGTATTTTTTATCTAAGAGCCATTTTTAGGGAATTGAAAAATGGGATATCTCCTTTTAGTAGTAAAATGGTCGGGCGTATCTTATCACTTGCTTGGCTTGCCACATTTTTAACCATCTTTGAAGCCGTAAATCAAGCTTTGTCACTTATTAATATTGTACTTCTGGTTACAACATGGCTTTTGTACTATATTTTCGAGCATGGTCGCAAGCTTCAAGAAGAGAGTGATACAACGCTATAGGAGGATAGTGCGTGCATAGCGAGTCTTATTGTGTGTGTTTTTATCTCAGATAATGAAGATAGGAGTCGCCCAGCATAAGTTGGGCGGCTTTTTTATGTTATTATGATACTATAAAAGTGTCCAAGATAACCTGTGGCATCTTCATTTCTCGCGGAGGTAATGTCATTATGTATGCGGATTTACACTTACATTCAATATATTCGGATGGGACAAATACCCCAGTAGAGCTATGCGCCCTTGCCCAACAAAATAAGATAAGTGTAATTTCTATAACAGACCATGATTCTATAGATGGAATAAAGGCATTGCAAAGCGAAAGCATCCCATGCGAGCTTAAAATAATACCAGGGACAGAGCTGTCAATTTTTAATAACCGCAAAATGATTCATATTTTAGGGTATTATATCAACATATATGATGAAAGACTCAGTAGCTTCATAAATCAAATGTCAGATGAGGTAACAAGGAGTAATAAAGCAAACTTCGAATACGCTCATAGTTGCAAGGCGTTTGATTATAGCTGGGAGAGGGTGCTTGAGCTAAACCCTGGGCAATCAAGAATTTCGGGCAGCAATATTATTAAAGCAATGAAGATAGATAATTACCATCCTCATAACATGAGCTTGCGAGACATGTATTTCAAATATTTTTTATATACTAGTGCGGAAAAATATATATCCTTTTCAACATTGAATGAATACGACGCCGTGGATGTGATAAAAGCAATTGGCGGTATACCCGTTATTGCTCATCCTAAAGAAATTGAAGATGACGGTATTGTTATGAAGCTGGTGCAACATGGCGCAATGGGGTTAGAAATTTTCCATCCTTCGCATTCAAAAGGGGATGTTGTAAAGTACAAACAAATAGCGGAAGCCAACAATCTATATATAACAGGCGGGACTGATTGGCATGGGGAGAATAATCGCTTTAATACTAGTTTTGGTATGTATGGCTTAGAAAATAGCATGTATGCATTTCTGACAGCTCGCTCATGACATTGACTAATTTGATTTGACGAAGCAATCAAAATGTGATAAATTCACATCGACAATAATTGATATGAGGTGAAGCCATTGACAAGATGCCATGAAAACGCCAAAATTTTCTTGGCATTTTGTGATGTTACTAGGCTTAAGGTTTTGGATCATTTGCGAGATGGCGAAAAGACGGCCACCACATTACAAGAGTTAATGGGCGCTGGGCAATCTACTCTATCGCATCATATGAAAATCCTTGTAGAAAGCGGAGTAATATCCGCACGCAAATTAGGCAAATGGACATACTACTCAATTTGCGAAAGCGGGAGTGACTATGCGTCTAGGTTGCTGCGGTTGCTGACTTCAAAAACCCAAGCTTTTTTCACAGACGAAAGTAATGAAGCAAAAGAGGATGGCAATATTTTATGCACTTTAATAAGCGAGAAAAGGAGTTTTGATAATATGAGACAGTTTACTATTATTGCCGACACAAGCTGTGACTTGCCGCCGGAGTATTTAAAAAAACATGGTATCGAATTGATGCCAATACCCCTTACCCTAAACGATATGGAATACAATATAGAAGTTGGAATAAACGAGAAAAGATTTTACGATGCTTTAAGAAATAACGGTACGGCAAAGACATCGTTAATAAACCCAGACACTTATTTCAAATCCTTTACCGAGTATGCAAAGCAAGGTAAGGACGCGATATATATAGTTTTATCAAGCGGCCTGTCATCTACTTATCAGAGCGCGATGTTGGCCTATGAGCAAGTCAAGGAATCTCATCCCGATAGCAAAATATATCCAATAGATAGTGTAGGCGCAACCGCGATTAATAGCATGCTGGTGATGCTAGCTGTTAAAAAAAGAGAAGAAGGCCTAACCGCGGAAGAAACAGTGGCTTGGCTGGAAGAGAAAAAGCATAGCATTCTAGGATTCTTTACCGTTGACGACTTAATGTATTTGCATAGAGGCGGGCGGCTTAGCATGCTTTCTGCCATAGGTGGGTCACTGTTAAGCATTAAGCCCGTGTTAAATGTTCAGCCCGATGGGACGCTGGCGCTTAAGGACAAAGCTCGCGGCAGGGCAACTGCTCTTAAATTGATGGTAAAACAGCTAAAGCGGAGTATTGCCCCCGGCGCTAAGCTTGATACAGTGCTAATCCCCCATACAGACTGCGAGAATGATGCCCTAAAGTTGGCGGAGCTGGTTAAAGAAGCCGTTGACGTACGCGAGGTAGTAATCACGATGATGAGCCCTGTCATAGGGGCGCATGTTGGCCCCGGCACTGTTGCTGTGGTTTTTGAAGCTGATATGATTCGCGCGGAGTATGAGAAAAAATTCTATAAATAATCATTGTTCATTGAAAATGCGGTTAAGGGGAGATGATGGCATGTCTGTTGTAAGAGAGCTTAACCATGTAGCTATTCGTGTCGCGTGCATGGAGGAATCGCTGCGTCTTTATAAGGATTTGCTTGGCGGAAAGATTATCCGCGACGCAAAAAGCCCTGACGGCAAAAGCCATTTTGTATATATTCAGCTTGCCGAGGGTGTTATTGAGCTGATTAAGGGTACGCCTGGTGCTGATAATCTTGGATTCCAACATATCGCCTTTTTGACCGCAAAGGATAAGGATATTAACAGCGCAACCGATGCCGTAAGAAGTCGTGGATATCAGATAACGGTTGAGCCCAAGCCGGCCGCGTCAGGAAATGGGTACCTGGCCTTTTTCAAAGATATAGGCGGTACAACGTTTGAATTTATCCAGCGGGATGAGGATATCCGTATCCCGGGGCTTGAAAATGAGAGTATTCTTGAATTTGATCATATTTCTATACTTGTGGACGATGAAAGCATTAATGATACTCGGGAACTGATTACAGGCCCTCTTGGGATGAAAGAACGGCGTATTTTTGAAAAGCCCGGTACGACTATGGAATACTACCGGCTGGGCCCTGATACGATTGAGTTGCTTTATGGCAAGGGTAGGCCCTGTCCTACGCAGCCGATAGATCACATTGCTTTTAGATTGCCATGTGTTAAAGAGATGCATAGGTATCTTGTAGAAAATGGCATAGCGGCGACAGAGCCAAAAGAGTCGAGCCTTGGCGGATTTTTTATCACAAGCGCAACCGGCCCCGACGGGGAAATTATTGAGTTTGTTGACCGTAGCAGTTTGGATGAGTTTGGCCTGTTTGTATAAACCATTTTGTCTGCTTTACAAAAATCAGCGTAGGTGCTTTTTTCTTTGAGAGGTTACGGCCATGCTAAATAGCAGCGGTTGTGCCATTACTTGCAAGGTGCCACCAAGGCTAATACTAGTGGGGATATCGTCGATAGGGGCAAGATAGATTAACCCTTGGATAGAGCCGTGGGCAGGCGCGTGAGTATTGAATATCCCAAGTATTACAAGAATAGCCCAAAGTTTAAGCCATGCCAATTTTTTGCCGATAATGCTGTCTTTAATACACCATATTACTATTCCCAACAGAAGGCCCCTGATAATTTGACCAATCAATACCATCCCAATGCTGATTTCGTCCAAAGGTCTAAAACCCATGAGCTCTACAATGCTATCTGCGTAATTAAAAGTTAGGGGCATAGCAATTATAGTGACAACAGCGTAAGTAATAACGTGCGCCACTGTTGCTTTCATAAAAAACTTGAATTTCTCATTTGAGAATAAAGCGCACTTGTGTGCATGTTTCGCACAGACCAATTTCCTAGAGCAGAACAGTTTAGCCATTGTTTTTAGCCTCCCTTGTCTGCTTTTGTTTCCGCAAAACGCACCAATCTTTGTGTCCGCATTCGGGGCAATTCATCCAGCGTACTTTGTTATCACCGACGCTAAAGAATGTACGCCATAGGGATGGCTTGAAAACCGAGTTGCACCTGGGACAAACAAGTACACTGTATTTTAGTGGAAAAGCTGAAAGCAATAGGCTGATTATTGAGGTGGACAAATATACCGCAAGTCCCCACCAGATACCTGATACTACTAGCCACACCATGAACAGGAATCCTAAAGTTGCCACAATTCCTACTCCTACATAAATCAGGGATAGCTTTTTCATGTTTTTGTTCTTCTTTTTCACAATGCTTTCTATGCCAATTATTGTATTTGCCGGGATAAAGGCTTTGTCGCAGATACATTCTTTAATAATATTTACCATTTCCAACTGTTTTTGTCGTTCGTCAATTTCGCCAGTAAGTAATTTCACTTGCTCGTCAAGCAATGTTGTGAGGATTCTCCCTGATAATTCGCTTTCCAAGACGTTTTTAATAGCGTTTAGCGAGAGTCCAATCGCTTTTAGCGTGCAAATAAGCTGAAATTTTCGCAAATCGTCATCATTGTAGAGTCGCCTGCCGCCTTCACTTAATTCAGATGGGGGCAGCAGCCCTTTTGTATCATAAAATTGTACCGTTCTGACCGATACGCTACACAGTTTTGCCAATTCTCCGGTAGTATATTTTGACATAGATATCACCTCCTTGCTCTAACTTAACCACATAACGTTACGTCATGAGCAATAGGTTGCGTAAGGGGATTTTAGCAAAAGCGTGTGTGCGATGTTATGTTTAATAATAAAACCACTTGCGTACAGCCTTTGGCAGCGGCATTGCCTCTATATCTTGTTTCAAGAAACCCCCGATTAACCACATTAATATCATATAAACCGGGGCTGCAATAAGCAGCGCTATCATTGTGGCTACCCTGTCTGGGGCTCCTAGTCCAACCATATGATAAACAACAAAACAGGCCATTCCCATGCCTGCGGCGGAAAATGTCGGTTTAATAAATGCGCGCACATAGTCCGGCAAAACGCCGGTGTACTTGTATAGGAAGTATAGGTTAATAATTGCCGCGATAACATAACAGACTATTGTAGATATGACCGCACCCATGATATTAATCCCCGGCACAGCCAGCAAGTACCAGTTAAGAGGGATTTTTATAAACACGCCAAAGAATGCCGCTACTACAGGCAACATTACCTTGCCAATCCCCTGGAGTGCCCCAGACGACACTTGCACCAGCGCCAGGAAGATGACGCTAATTGCGCCATAACGTAAAAGCCAGCCGCCCTGTGGGTGATTAGGGAATAATAGTGCTAAAATTGGGTCTGCCATTACCGAAAGCCCAACCGCGGCTGGGATAGAAAGTGCCATGCTGATACGTAACGCGGTGTTTATCTTGCGCTTTACCGCCGCACGGTCCATGGTTGCCTTGGCAGATGAAATATCGGGGATAACAGCCTGGCTAAGCGCGACAGATAGTGATACCGGTAGGACAGTAAGCAAAATGAACTTGCCTGTAAACTGCCCAACCATTTCCTCAACTTGATCTGCGGTAAAAACTCCTGGGGCCATTATGCGATAACTTGCCATGCCTAAGTCAATTAGCGTTGCTATCTGGTAAATGCCCATGCTAACAATTATAGGCAGAGCCGTAGCCCCTAGTGCCTTAAGCTGCGCCTCGCGTCTTTCGCCGGAGCCTTTTTTCATATTGCGGGCATTTCTGGCCGCGCGCTCTCTTATGTCGCCTGCAACCAACATATATATGCCGAATACAACAAGAAGTCCCACGACCGCGCCAATGCCTGTGCCCGCCGCAGCCCCGGCAGCCGCGTGCTCTACATTCATAGAGCGGAAAAATATATGTGCCAGCCAAATAGAGAAAACCGCATTAAATATCTGCTCGATAACCTGGGAAAACGCAGTTGGCATCATTGTGTTCATACCCTGGAAATACCCACGGAAAACAGCAAGCAAGGCCACCACAAAAATAGTGGGGGCTAATGCCCTGATAGCATATACCGCCCCAGGATAATTATAAAACCGGAGAGAAGTAAACCAATTGGCCCCAAGGGCCATAATAAGTCCCACAGTCGCGCCAAGAATCGCAACAGCCACCAAGGCGTTTTTAAACATCTCATGGGCGTCGCGGTACCGCCCTACGGCCACACGCTCGCTTACCAGCTTGGAAATTGCAGCGGGCATTGCGCCAGAGGAGATTATTATCGCAAACGCATATGCGGCATAGGCTGTTGTATACAGCGCATTTCCTACGTCGCCCACCATGTTTATAATGGGGATGCGATAGGTAAACCCTATAATCCGCACAATCACAGATGCCGTTGCCAATATTGCGGCTTGTTTTACAAAGGAACTCTTGTTTGTCATGGGTACCTACTTAAGCAAAACTATAGCAAGCGCGCCGCGGCTTGGTCGGCGACTATAATTACATCGTTGTGTAGCTGCAGAAGTGACGCAGGTACATTGGTGGTTATGGGGCCGCACAAGGCTTTATGCAAAATTTCTGCCTTGCCCTCGCCGCTGGCAAGCAATAGTATCTGCTTTGCCATCATAATGCTATGCATACCCATTGTAAGCGCGTGCCTGGGTACGTCATTAACAGAGGCGAAATTGCGGGCGTTGGCATCTATTGTGGCCTGCGCCAGGGGGGTATGCCAGGTTGTGGCCATTAGAGACGCACCCGGCTCGTTAAAGCCTATATGTCCATTATTGCCAATGCCCAGGATTTGCATATATATGCCACCTGCTTTAGAGATTTTTTCGTCATACGCGGCACATTCGGCTATCGGGTCTTTGGCCTGGCCATCTGGGATGTAGGTATTTTCTGGAGGGGTGCCAACTGCGTCGAAGAGGTTTTCGCGCATGAAGACGCGGTAACTTTGCGGGTCTGTTGGGCTTATTGGGTAATATTCGTCTAAGTTAAAGGCGGTGATATTGGATAGGTTTACATTGCCGCTTTTGTGCATAAGGATTAATTCCTTATACATGCCGACCGGGGTTGACCCGGTGGCAAAGCCATATGCGGGGCGAGGGTTTGCTGTTTTGGCCGCAGTAATTGCGTTAGCTCTAACAGCCGCAGCAAAGATTTCTGCGGCTTGTTGGCTCATGGATGAATAGTCTTTTTCTACGTGGAGTCTTAAATTTCTTAACATGATATCATTCCCTTGCTATTGTTTTTGTACAACACCCCCTCTAAGGAAGGGGCATGCTACTCGCAAATATGGCGTTCGCGATTCTTATAATATACAGGTATAAGCCCGGCCATGGCAGCTACGCCCAAAGCCTTATCATGATAGCGCCCAAGCGCCAACAGATCGTGTGAATCTGAGCCTATGGTTACATATCTCCCGCCAAGCGCCTTAAACCGCTTGTAGATAGGCAGCAACTGTCCCACTAATCTGTCATCGCCAAAACGGGCGGTGTTTATCTCCATTGCCAGGTCTCTGTCCGCAAGGGCTTTAAGCAGTGCGTCAAACTCCCGGGGGAAGTTCTTATAACAGAACAGCTTGTCTATGTTGCTGTTGTATCGGGCAATATAATCGATATGCGCGAAAGAATCAAAAAAGCCGCTTATCTCGACCATTTCTAGCGAATAGGTCAAGTAGCGGCGGCAAAATGGCTCTGCTTCCAATTTTGAGGCATCATTATATAAATCAATTCCGTCTACATAGTGTATCGAACCCAAAACAAAGTCGTAATTATTGCCGGCGACTTGGGTGTTAAGCTCTAGATACGCGGCGGTTAGGCCAATCTCCACACCAATCAAAACCGTGTCACTTCTAAGGTGGCGGTAATTGTCGGGATAAATATCAAAATCACAAATAAAATCCTTAGGCACTTTGGGCGCGTCGGTAGCGGTATAGTCGCGACCTTCGGTTGGGGTTACAAAGTCCACATGCTCTGTAAATACTGTGCCAAGCCCCTTGGCTTTAAGCTCCGCGATAATCTCTACAGGATCCATTTGCGAGTCTGGCGAGGCCGCGCTGTGTATATGAGCGTCAAAATACATGGCCTTACCCGAATAACCCTTCGAGTAAAGTTTCCGCGTCTGTGCGGTCTAGATCCTTGGAAAGTATCAACTCCGAAAGTATGATTTGCTTGGCAGTAGTCATAAGTTTTTTCTCGGCTGTAGAAAGGCCGCGCTCCCTTTCCCTGAGTAGCAGGTTGCGATACACCAGCGATACTTCCGCCAGCTGACCGGACTTGATGCGCTCCATATTTTCTTTGTAACGCTGGTTCCAATTATCGGGCATATCTACCTGTGTGTGGGTAATGCTTGCAATAACCTGTACAATTTCATCCTTGTGATGAATACTGCGTATACCCTGCGCTTCCGCCTTCGCGGCAGAAATCATTATCTTGAGGTTGCCCACAGGTATCTGCAGTACATAGTATGTCTGCAACATACCTTCTACTTCTTTTTCTTCGAGATTTTCGATAATCCCGGCCCCATACAATGGGTGGACGATTTTTTCCCCTACTTGGTACATGGCCAAATCCTCTCGCTATGCTTCCACACAGGCTCACAGTATAACAACGCTTTATAGGCCATTATATCATGTTTTTATCGGTAAAAGCAAAAAGGGGCGCCATTTTGGGCGCCCCTGGTTATGATGTGATTAGCGGCCTTGCTCTACCAAAACATCCGTCTCCACGGGAAGTGGCGATGGAAGCGATGAAACAGCGGCGAGTATCTTTCGTCAAGAAACGGCCTTGCAAACCGCCTGCGCATAAACATGCGTCTGTTAGGAAATAATTCCATAGTTGTCCTCCTTTGCCCGGGCTAAGGATCCGGACTGCATTATGGTACATACTATGCGTAAGTTGGACAAAGTGTTACGTGTATAAACAAGAGCTAAGTCGGAAGTTTAACCGTAGCCTCGCATCCGCTGCCTGGCAGGTTGTGTAATGCAAGCTGCCCGCCCATCCGGCTAAGCAGCCATTTGCATATAGCAAGTCCCAGCCCGTTGGCATGGGGTTTTTGTGCTGCTGGCGTGTTTCCGCTATCGCGGATAATAACCGTTACATGACCGGGGGTGGGGCATAGGTTTATCATCACATGCCCGTTGCCGCTTATGGCCTCTACCGCATTTTTTAACAAGTTAGAGATGATTATATTTACATATGTTTCTTCGCCGTGGTATATCAGTCCTTCTGCCGGTGCCTCCAAGCTAAAACAGCAATGGGGCCACGCGGCTTGGTAAGCTTCAAGGATGTCCATCAGATTATCCGCAACGTCAAACTCATATGCCGGGGCCGTGCCGTATGTCGCAAACAGCATTTCTTGTACTAGGCTGCAGATTTTTTCCAGAGCTTCTTCTATGTGGTCGCAGGTATCGCCTATCCCATGTAAGTCTGAGCGTTTGCGGAGTAAAGACACATGGGCAAGGGCAAGGGCAGCCGGGTTTTTGATTTCATGTGCTAAGGCGGCGGCCAATTCGCTTAAGCTTTCGCTGTGTTGTGAGTTTTCATTGGTATGTTGTGAAGTGTTAGCGCAATTTCGTTTCGCGTCGGCCTCGCCTGTCGCCGAAAAAGCGTTGAAGCATTCGCGATTTTCGGCTCGGGCGAGGCCGTGCTCTGCTGAAATTGCTGTAACAAGCCGCTCTAGGGTCATATGTCGTCATCTCCTTGGCAGGGCTATCGTGCGCCCGGCTACTATGTGGTGGGGGTCTTCTATGCCGTTAAGATACATGATCGCCTCGACCATATCTGCGGTGTCAAAGAATCTCATGCTTATGCCTATCAGGCTATCGCCGTATTGGATCGTATATGTCTCTGGTATTTGAGCTGATGGCAGTTCTGGGGTAGGTGTAGGTTGTGGCGTTGGGATTGGGGTCGCATCCGCCTCTGCTGGCGGCTCTGTGGCTTCGGGGGTTGGTAGGGCTATATAATCGTCTTCTTGGGCTGGCGGGTCTTGCCCTACAAAGACGGGGGTAAGTTCCCCTGCGTGCATCTGGGCAAACAGGTTGCGATAGCCAGTATTCAAGAGCCTGATCTCCTGCTCCATCGCGTTTATCCGATCCTGATTGCGTACCAAGCCTACCCCCATGATAAAGGTTACGACAAACAGCACCGCGCATAAGCTTGCCACCATGTTTAGCGCGCGCCTGTGTTCGGTTGCCGGGGCTTTGCGCTTGGCTTTTTCGGATTGGTGCCGCCGGATTATTTCCTCCGGCTCCATGCTATAGCGCGAGCTTCGGGAGTAATCCGCAAGAGAGGGTTCGTCTTCATAATCATATGAATCGGAAGGCATATCTTCCGGTTCTTCATCTGTGCCTGAAAATACCAGCGGCGTTTTTTCTATAATTGTGGGGCTTGCGGCTGTATAATCAATGGACTTGTTGGCCAGCATGTATTCGTGCATGTTTGTGTTTTTTTCGTAGTATATAAAATACCCGCTTGCTTCCGTCATGCGCTCGGAGGGTGTCCTGGCATCGGGATCGGGTGCGTAAAAGGCATTGCTTCTTTCTATTGGGTCTAGCACAAACATCACCTGATACGCCTTGCGAAACTGGCGCAGGTGATACGACGCGTAGTGCTGGTTAAGATATGTGCCATAACTGGGTTGGGATTGCATCCAGCCCACGATTTCCATCATAGGGAAATGCTCGTCCAGCACGGTTTCGGCATAGTCTCGGCTTTTTTCGGTAAAACGCAGGAAGCCTTCGTATTCTTCTGTGTGTTTGCCGTGGATTGCGCCGTTAATAAACAATATCGGCTGGCCATCTATCATCAAATGGCGCCCAACTAGAAACGCCAACCGTTCGCCATAGCCGCCGGCCTCGGCATATTGATGTAAAAATGTGCAGACATAATCCTCCACATAAATACGCAACCCGTCACCAATACTGCCAATTTGCTTTATATTGGTAGGTAATGTAAAATCGCTCATAGAATCCCCGTCCTTTGTAGTTATTGGCTGGGAACAAGCCTAACATGGGCAAATGGGAATTATTTGCAGATTATTGAAATCGTCTTGGCAAATTTAACGCCAAACCACGCCTAGTTGCGACATTAGGGAGGAAGTATCCATGCGCGAATTTTTTGAGGATCATAAACAATTAATAGATAGGGCTGCGTTTTTTGCACTCATTACGGTAGCTGTGTATCTCTTTTTTACATTGCTGTTTGGCCTGCTTGCGCCGTTTTTCTTTGGGCTCCTTATCGCGCTGATAATGGAGCCGCTTATACGGCTGATGGTTAATAAGCTTAAATGGAAGCGATGGGTTGCGGCATTGTTGTGTTTGCTGCTGTTTATTATTGCCACTGGCAGCCTTGGCGTGTGGATAATAACTACTTTGGTCCGCCAGATAACCGCCTTTGTGGCATCTGCCCCGGTACATGTAGAGGCAATGGCTGACCGCCTCAACGAAATCACATACACATGGGCGGCCCGTTTAGATGAAGTCTTGCCAGAGGTCTGGCAACTGCCCGATTTGCAGGATGTTATAGTCCCGGCAATAACATCCCTTTTTGGTGGCGAAATGCTGGATCAAGCCTTGAACTTTGCGGCAGGTGTCCCCAATTTTTTTGTTGGGTTGGTTATGGCCCTTGTAAGCGCGTACTTTTTCATGGCTGACCGCTGGCTTATTTTTAGGACTGTACGCAACAGCTGCCCCCCTTGGCTTGTCGGCCATATGCGCCAGACAAGGGCCGGGTTGCGCCGCGCGGTGGGTGGGTATTTCCGTGCCCAGTATATCTTGATGGCCATGGTTGGGATTATCAGCATAATCGGGCTATTGATACTGCGTAGCGATTTTGCTTTGCTGCTTGGGTTGATTTTGGCGGCGGTGGATTTTGTCCCTGTGCTGGGCCCCGCGATTATCCTTTTGCCCTGGGCGTTGATTTCTTTGATTGCCGGTGACTTTCATACGGCAATCGGCCTTGGGGTTATTTACGGTGTTATCACCGTTGCGAGGCAAGTGCTGCAGCCCAAGATTTTGGGTGCCCAAATGGGCGCTCATCCACTGGCAAGCCTGATGTCGATTTTTATTGGACTTAGAGTGTTTGGGCTCTTGGGGCTTGTAATCGGGCCGTCGCTTCTGATGATTTTTATCGCGGTACGCGAAAGAGGCAATGTCGTGCCTGCCGAAGTTGACGAGATAGTGAAAGAACACAAAGGAGCGCCTAATGTATAACACAGAAGAAAAAAAAGAACGCCTTATACTGATAGCAGTAGAAAAAGACGGCCATGACGCCGAGCCTGACCTAGAAGAGCTAGCTCTACTAGTAGAAACCGCCGGTGCCGAGCCGGTAGGCGTGATAATACAAAAGCGGGAAGCCATGCACCCGGGCCTATATATAGGAAAAGGAAAAGTAGACGAAGTGCAAGACATGGTAAATGAGCTAAACGCGGACGGCGTTGTAGCCGATGACGAGCTCTCCCCGGCCCAGCAGCGCAACCTTGCCCAACGCCTGGGTGTAAAAGTGATGGACCGCACGATGATTATCCTGGATATCTTCGCCCAGCGCGCCCAATCAGCAGAGGGTAAGACCCAGGTAGAGCTTGCGCTGCTAAGATACCGCTTATCTCATCTTACAGGCCTTGGCGTACAGCTTTCCCGGCAGGCGGGCACGGCGGCCCATGGCGGAGTAGGCAACCGCGGCCCTGGCGAAAAAAAGCTGGAACTTGACCGCCGCCACATCCGCAACCGCATAGACCAGCTTAACAAGGAACTGACAGAAATACGAGAAAACCGCGCAACCTTACGCAAGAAGCGTATCCGCGCTGGCCAGCCGGTTATCGCGTTGGTTGGCTATACAAACGCGGGCAAATCTACTCTGCTTAATGCGCTAACCGGCGCCGATGCCTTTGCGGAAGACAAACTTTTTGCCACCCTAGACACTACAACAAGGAAAACCACCCTAGAAGGCGGCACCGAAGTGCTGTTTACGGATACAGTAGGCTTTATTAACAAGCTGCCACATCACTTGGTAAGGGCCTTTAGGGCAACATTGGAGGAGCTTGAATACGCGGATATTTTGCTGCATGTAGTGGACTCGTCCAACCTGGAGTGCCGCCGCCAGATGGCAATAGTATATGAAACACTGCAAAAGTTGGAGTGTATTCATAAGCCCATAGTTACGGCACTAAATAAGTCCGAGATGCTGTCGGATTGGAAACTCCCCACAGATGGCCCCGATTTTGCTCCGGGAATCTTGCAAGTGCAGGCCGCAGAAGAGCGCCGTACAGTAGCGCTAGCCAACGATACCAGCGCCTTGTATACGATACCGATATCAGCGCTCACAGGCGAAAACTTGCCCGAGCTGCTGCTGACTCTTGAAAAAGTGCTGCAATCTATGCGCAAAAAAATAGCTGTGCTAATCCCATACAGCGAGGGGAGCCTGGCCAGCCAAGTCCATAATACATGCGAGGTACTGGCGTCCGAGCATAGAGAAGACGGCACATATATGGAGCTTTACGCAACGCCGGAAATTGCCGGGCGGTTGGGTGATTTTGTAGTGGAAGGCGGTGCTGTGTGAAAATTGCAAGCAAGTCTTGTTGGTTTTGATGATAATGATAAAGGTTTTTTCCGGTTTTGATGATAATGATAAAAGCGGTCGAACCCAGTAATTGCGGGGTTTTGGCTTGTGCAAGGCAATGCTTTAAGCATGCAAGCCATGAAAGGGCTAAATTCGCGAACTGTGAAAAATGTACCAAAATTTATTTTTTAACTGCGGGTGCATATGGCAAAAATCGACATTTAGTCCGGATGTGCAGACGACAAAATTATGCATATTTTTACATGGGTGCAGGTTGCCCGCTCGGCTCTTATAAAGTTTCACAGTTGCACTAATTTTTACCGAGATATGACGCCTAAAAGTGTAAGTTGGGCGTCTTTTTTATGTCAAAATATGTTTGACATATCCAAATCCTCAGTTATAATGTATACAATAAAATTCCAAAACAAGTCAATCAGCGACAAAATTCGAGATAGTGGTGGTGCAGCATTGATATTCCACAAGACACTTGTAAACATAAGAAAAAAGCATGGTTTGTCACAAGAAGAGCTGGCAAATATACAAGGGTGCAAAGTGGAGGACATTATTGCTATTGAGAGCAATAAAGTGCAAGCAACTTATATGTTTGTCACTGTCCTAAGAAATAAACTTAAACTACACGATGCCCCAATTACCGAAAACGAAAGAACCGCGCTAATGGAAGAGTTAAATAACTGGAAATTAGCAATCGACTATGATGATATGAGCAAGGCCGCAAAGCTTAAACCCGGTTTGGAAAAAGGCGCAAGATCTTCATACAGCCCAAGTACCGAGATTTTTTATGATTTATATGCCGCAAGCTATTATAGGGCAACCGATGATATAAAAGCGCATGACGAAACAATGGCAGCCCTTGAACAGCGAATAGAGGAATTTGGCCCCAGGCATCACTTTTATTACTACCGCTTGTTGGGCGCTCGTAATTTTGTAGCACACCGCTACAAAGAGGCACTAAAGGCGTATAGAGCAGCAGAGAAATTGGACAAGGATACACGATGGGGCGATGTAGGTCTCTATTACATAATCGGGGTAATTTTATCTGATATGGGTTATGTTACCTTGGCTATTGAATACCTAAGAAAGGCAATGCACCTGGCAAAATGGCACAAAGTTTATTACGGGAAGCCTAATCGAAGGTATGACACACAGATTGATGGTTTTTTGGCCTATAATCTTAGCAAGATGGGCAAAGAAGATGAGGCCATAGTGATACTTGATAAGCGTCTCAGTATTGAAAAAGAAAGAAACAGTGTTGATGCGACTATTGGATACACATATCTAAGTTTAGGCTCAGTGTACCTTCTAAATAAAAAAAGTAGCCAAGCGATAGTGAATTTTGATACGGCTTTTAACTATTTAGACGAAAGCAGTGATGTATATAAAACTAATTTGTATCGTAAGGCATTGGCATTGATTGAAAGTGGAGCAATTTCTGATGCTGTAAATTGCATAGATGAGGGGATAAGCATATCAACTGATGATGAGCTGTGGAGTGTACTGTTTAAAGTGCTAAAATGTTCTGTCTCATTGTCTGACCCTAAGTCGTTGCTGTATATGATAGATATTGCCATCCCTAAGCTACAAGAGTATGAGCAATATGAAGATGTTGTTGGTTATTATAAATTGATAAGTGATTTTTATGGAAAGAATAAAAATCATGAGTTATCGCAAAAGTACAGTAATTTTGCTCTTGAAACATATGAGAAACTTTATAAAGAGCGCATTGAGGGAGGACTGTAACAATGAAGAAACGCCTGATCATTTTATCTATAACCTTTTTGTTGATATTAGGTATGTCATCAACGTTAGTTTCCGGTCATCCTGGTGGAGCGACGCCTCCGCCAACAATTCCACCAGATACGTTAAGATTTAGTATATCGTTCGATAATTTAATATGCCTAGTTCAACCAGATGTTATGTATTATAGCCCTGACAGCAACGACAACTAAATTAACATGCCTGCATCTTCTGCAGTGGTTGTTTCCGCTTCACACCAGTTTGAACCATCCTTAGAATAATCCAAAAGGGATTGTCAGCTCTATAGAGAGCGTGTTACAGGAGGTTTGTTGTGATGAAAAAACGTTTTTGTGCTTTGTTAGTTGTATTTATACTGTTTTTATCCACATCCACTTCGATGCTTGCTCGTGGCCCAAGTACGTTTCCGCCCCCGCCAACAATTCCACCAGGGTCGTTAAGCTTTAGTATGCCGTTCGACAATTTAAACTGCCTTGTTCAACCAGATGTTATGTATTATAGCCTTGATAGTTACGACAATTAATTAAACATGCCTGCATCTTCTGCAGTAGTTGTTTCCGCTTCACACCAGTTTGAACCATCCTTAGAATAGTCCAAAAGGGATTGTCAGCTCTATAAAGAGTGTATAACAGGAGGTTTGTTGTGATGAAAAAACGTATGTGTGCTTTATTGTTAGGCCAACTAAGCATTTGCATAAATTTCGATTACAACAACTGCCCCGTCCAACCAGGAGCCGGGCATAGCCTCTACACCCAAAGAAATAACCAGCTCCGCCACTATAGCGGGGCCGGTTTAAGCCCCAACTACGTATGCCACTCCGTTCCATCTTCGTAAATACCATAAAGGGATTGCCAGCTCTAAAAGCGGCAATCCCTTTTTCTTAAGATAATATGTCGTAACTTATGCTAATGCGTTTCGCATGAGAGCCGACTATTATACATGCTACTGCTGTGTCAAAGAAAAAATATGAAAAGGGGGGTTGCATTATGGCATAATATGTAATATAATGAAAAAAACGCCAATAGTACTTGTGACTCGAGGCACAATGCTATTGGCCGCAAAACCAGAAGCAAATTGACTGCCGGATTATCGCCGGTTATAGCAACAACTGGACCGCTGGCATGCTGCCGGCATCATGGCAACAAATATACCGCGGGTATGGGGGGATAATAACAAATAGACTGCCGGCATATTGCCGTGCAAAGAGCAATAAATATATTGTCGGTATTTACTGCCGGTTAGAGTAACAAATCAATGGCAGGATTATTCTTGTCGCATCAAATTCATTTGACCAGACACAGCAGTAGTAATGCAACAACAGTAACGAAGGATAGTGCAGTTAGAATTGCGCGAGCAGGTATCAATTATATATCCGGCTTTTAGCCGGTCCATAGGGGGAAGAGTATGAAAGTATGTCTAAATGTAATCCCAATAGCACAAGCAACAGTACAGCCAGATGATGGCAAAGTAGTAGAGTTGGAGTATTTCGTAAGATGCATTACCGGCCCAGAGGGGGAGGCCTTATATGGACTAAGGGTGGACAAGCGCCAGCCCGGCGGCGATTTAATCGAGCGCGAGGAAACAGAAGCTCTGACCGGCTCCATAGATGAAGCTACGGTATTAGCAGAGGCTTTTGCGGAAGGCACGGTTATGCCCTGCGTCTTATTAGAAATGGTAGAAGAGTGGTTTTGCCATGACACCAAGCAGGTCTTGCTTGGTAAAGAGTTTGCTTAGTTTTCCCATCTGGTGTACATGCCGCAGGGGAGGATAATATCGCTTTCGGCCTTAAGGCCAACCTCCCCAAAGCTGGTGTGACCACCATGTTTATGCATTATCAGTTGCAGTATATTGCCGTACACGGCCGGGGATAACCCGGCCGTGTACGCGTTTATCAAGAAAAATAGCGGCTGGCTTGTAAGTATTGCAGACGCAGCTACCACCAGCTCATACAGTCGCTCTTCCAACTTCCACATTTCACCCTTGGGCCCGCGCCCGTATACCGGCGGGTCCATTATTATGCCGTCGTAGTGGCTGCCGCGGCGGCCTTCGCGCTGCACAAACTTCATAACATCGTCGGCAAGTACCCTGTGGGGGGTGTCTCCCAGGCCGGATAGGATTATATTTTCTTTGGCGTGGGCGTTCATGCCTTTGGCGGCGTCTATATGGGTGACGCTTGCGCCAGCGGCAAGGCATGCTATCGTTGCGCCGCCTGTGTACGCAAATAGGTTTAGGATTTTAATAGGCCTGCCGACGGCTCTTATCTTATCTGTCATCCACTGCCAATTAACAGCCTGCTCTGGGAAGAGGCCCATGTGCTTGAAGCCTGTGGGCTTTATCTTAAAGCGCAGTTGACCATAGGCGATATCCCATGTTTCTGGGGCTTGGAGATGATTTTCCCAGTAGCCGCCCCCGGCTTTGCTGCGATGATAATGCATATGCGGGTTTTGCCAGGCCTGTGGGTTTACACGGGGCCATATGGCTTGCGGGTCTGGGCGGATGGTAATAATTTGGCCCCAGCGCTCCAGCTTTTCGCCGCCCCCGGCGTCTAGCAGGGCGTAATCTTGCCAGCCTGTTGGTAGTTGTATCATGTCGTTTTCCTAAGGATTTGCGTAATTATCTCATGACATTGGTCATAATGGCTTATTACGTGGTCTGCATGGGTAAAGTCTTGGCCATGGGTGCTGGGGTTTTTATAGCCTATGCAGGTTAATCCGGCATTTTTGGCGGATAGTATGCCTATTGGGGAGTCTTCTATAGCGATGCATTTTTCCGGCGGAAGGCCCAGGATTTTAGCAGCTTTTAAATATATATCAGGGGCTGGCTTGCCGGCTTTTACATCTTCGCCAGATACCAGATGGGTGAAGTATTGCCCTATTTCGCATCTTGTGAGCACTAGGTTAATAAGCTCATGAGACGATGACGATGCCACCGCGCAGGGGATGTTTTGCGAATTGAGGAATTGTAGCAAAGCGGGAATACCGTCTATAGGAGCCAAAGTTGCGTTTGTGAAAATTTCTGTCTGGAATCGGGTTTGCAGGTCTATAAGCTCGTCAACCGACTGGGTCAGGGCAAGGGATTGTTTATATTTTGGCCAGCGATCCGGGTTGGATTGACCGGTGTAGGGGGTTACGGTTTCTAGGGTCGCGTGGTGGCCGCAGGCTTTTAATACTGCAATGTCTATCTCGTAGTGCAGGGGTTGGCTGTCTATTATAACGCCGTCCATGTCGAAGGCTATTGCTAGGGTCATGTTGATCCTCCTTGGTATGTTTTCACATAAATTTTCGTGTTGCCTTATTGAAAAATAATTGCAATGCTGGTATATTAGATGTGCGGCATTGGTATAATAAAAAACGGGCGGTGCGACCCGCCCGACTATAGCCGCAAGGCGCTACGGCTGATCCCGTGGTATTTAACTACAAGATAGCCGCCCACTCCGAGCGAAAACGCAGGGGGCGGCTAGTTTCTTTTATTACCCAATAACTCTATGAGAAGAACTATCAGGGTGAGTAACGCAATAACTGCCATTACTGTCTGAATGTCCATATACATAGGGCATCTCCCCTTTCAAGTTTCAAGGGATTAGCCGGGTAACTGCCGTCCTGCATCTATAGCAGGCTTATTATAGTACAAGTTTAGACATTTGTGTAGCCTAAAGGCCGTAGATGACATATCCTTCGCGGCCTTTTTTGTATTCTCCAAAAGCTATATACATTGCAATCACAAGCCTTAATGCGTATCATCATAAACCGAAAGGGGCACCACAATGAACATAAAAATAAAAAGCATACCCACCGCGCATTATCAAGACTATCGCATGGATGTTATGTTTGAAGGATACAAATGGGATTTGCAAGCAGGCGAACAAAGTACAATAAGCGATAAAGTTATGTTGCTTGAGCCTGACGAAGCTGCATTTTTGGTTGAGCATGCCGTAAAACTATATAACGAGACTATCCGTATTGAGCAGGCACTGCGTAACCGCCCGGAGCTGGTGCTAGAAATGGGTGTCTCGCAGCCAATGACAGAAGCCCTGTGCCATTGTGATTACAACCCGGGCAATCATATAAGGTTTATGAGGTTTGATTTCCACCCCACAACAGATGGATGGCGCATATCCGAAGTTAACAGCGATGTCCCGGCTGGATATCCAGAGGCTTCTGTTTTGCCTGCGCTTGCACAGGCGTATTTTAGTGGCTACAAGCAGCATGGTTGCTTTGGTGACGTTTTAGGGGCTACGGCGGATATGGCGGCAGCGGACGCGGCGGCTATAGCGGCGGAGGATATCGTGGTGGGTATGGCGGCGGCTATGGTGGTGGATTTGGGGGATAAGGCATATTAAAGGCCTGTGGTAGCGAAATCCACAGGCCTTTTGCATAAACGCCAAAAGTTGCTCATACATTTAATGTAAGTTTATGGGAGAAAGGATGTAATTTAATGGGTGGTACGAGGATTTTTGTGCTTCAGATGAAGGATTTGATAAGGATAGGCATATTTACACTGTTGGGGCTGGCGCTGATTATTTTGCTATTGGTGTTATTAGTGCCAAGAGGGCGGGGGGCTACACCAGAAGACGACCAAGCCGTGTATTCGTCTGACCGGTTTGTTCCGGGTACATATGTGTCTACAATTATCCTTAACAATGAGCCTGTGCAGGTGCGCGTTACCGTTTCGGAGGAAGATATCCTGATGGTTTACTTATCCGGTATGGACGAAGTTCAGCGGACGTTTTACCCGCTGTTTGAACCCAGGATGCAAGATTTGGCCGAGGAAGTATTGCGCTATCAGTCGGTTAATATCGTGCCCCAGACAGATTACCCCGTAACAACGGGGATTTTGCATGAGGCTGTTATTGCCGCGCTGCGGATGGCCTATACAAATTAAATGCCTTACCGCTTTTGCGGAGTCAAATGTATACAAGACACCCCTGCTGTCAAAATAACTCCGACAGCAGGGGTGTAATCTCTTCTTCTATGCGGCGGTCTATCTCTTCCAACGCTAAAAGGGCTTGGGCGGTGATAAAGCGGCTCTTCCCGCGCCTGGGTCTGTAGAGTTTTTGCAGGATACGATTGCGGATGCGGATACGATATTGGTACATGGTTTGCCTCCCTGTGCTATACGTTACCATATCCTATGCGGCATGTTTATGTTTGGGGATGGGGTTTTTGCCCCGCGCCCGGTGGTGACGCCTCCAGCCTATAGATAGGCATACCCAAAGATGAGAATTTCATCTCATACTCAGTCATGATATTGCCTTCGAGGCTGCTTTTGTGCAGGTCAAGAGATACATTCTTTATATGCCAGCCCCGCTCGCTCAGGCTTTCTATCGTGAATTCGAAGAGCGGACGGTTATCGGTTTTGAAGTGGATTTCAGGTATAGCAAGTTGTTCGTACATAGTCAGGTATTTTTCGTGGGTCAGCCTTCGCTTGACCCGCTTTTTTTTTGTTGGCCATGGGTCGCTAAAATTAAGGTATAGCCTGTGAATGTCACCAGCGCGGAATATATCCAAAAGGACATCTGCGTCCAGCAATAAAAAAGCCAGCGAACCCGCGCCGTATTCTTCGGCATGCCTTGCGGCGGCAGCCAAAATAACATCTTCGCGTTCGATGGCGATATAATTTATATCCGGGTTTTGCCGTGACGATTCCGCTATAAAGCGGCCTTTCCCGCAGCCTATCTCCAGATGGATCGGGTTGTTATTGTCAAAATATCCGCTTATCCGCCCGGCGTAGGCGGCGGGATCTTGTATGATGCGTGGGTTATTAGCCAGTTGGGCCGGAGCCCATTTTTTCTTTCGTTGACGCATTGTGTTCTCCTTTTGAATGGGGACGGATTTCATGCTGCTTGCGTTTTTTCGTAGGCGGCATTATATCATAGGTTTTATACGGTTATAAACATCAACCAATATCCTGTATCTCCCTTACCGCCTGGGTGAGATCCATCGCTACGCTTAAATTGCGTAAATCCCAGCCTTCGCGCGTTTTGTCTTGCGTTTGGGGACAGATTGCCTGGCACGCCTATTATATGTAGGCGCGGGCCGGTGTCGGCTGTATGTCCTAGTATTAAGTGCCCATGCTCTGCCAGGGCCGCCTGTACAAAACGGTCTTCGAATAGTTGTGGCCTGTTTGCGGGCGGCGGCACTTGGTCTGATAGGTCAAACCGCATCCAATTGGTCTTGCGGGATTGTCTCTGGAAGGGGTACACGCGTTCTTTTGACTTGAATATTTCATCCAGACTGCGCGGTGGGTGGTTTTGAGGTGGAGAAGATTGTTTAACTGTCTCTGTGTGGGGGTGATCCATATCTGCATGGGATGGTTTAATAGGTTCGCTAACCGGGATTTGGGCCATGATTTGTCTTATAGGTGTTGGGTCATACATAGGCGTATGCTCTTCTTGGGGATGAAGATTTTCATCTGGTTCCGGTTCAGGTTGCGGAGGTTCTTCGTTTTCCTGGGAGGAAGCAGTAGGCTCGTCTTGTTGCGTAGGTTCATCTTGTTGCGTAAGTTCGTGTTCGTATTGCTGTATAATCTGTGCCTCTGGGCATTCATCTTCATCTGAATGTGGAGGATTTATTTCATGTGAAGGAAGTGGATTTTCTTCCTGTGGGTTTTCTTCTTCTTGGACGTGATCTTGTGGTGTAGAAACTTGCGCGGCCGGGAGTTCATAAACTTCAGGTATAGCCTCTGTCGCGGCAGGTGCTTGCGGCAAGCATTCTTCTGCCGGCCGTATCTCTTCTTTCATAGGCGTATCTTCGTATTTAAAAGCATGGATAGTACGGGTATACTCATAAAAAACATGCCGCCACGAGACGGCCTCGCCATTATACCCGCATAGCGGGCTTACCACGCCGGCAGTGTCTTTGGCAAGCACCGCCACCGCCGCAATATCCGAAAGACTAAAGCCGTCAAGCTCGCTCTGCTCGATTTCTTTCCGGACTTCGCCCTTGCCTTTTTCGTCTACCGGCAAGGCTCCCATTCCTATGCCGGCATATCGCTCGCCGTCCTTAAATAGCATGTACACGTTGTATAGGGTTTCGGCCTTTAAGTCCTGTGCCCAAACCGTTAGTTTGCCGCTATGGCTTCGTTCTTCCACAATGCTGCGCCCGGCCGGGCGGCGGCCTTTATGGCCATAACCGTTGGCCTCACATGTCATTGGCATAAAATAGCGTATGTAAGACATCTTTCACCTCCGTTAAGTTATTTCTATTCTATGCAGCTACAGTGGGTTCAATGAGAAATAATCACCCCCCATAATACCTGGTATATGATAAATCTGTTTTTATGGTAAAATAAACATCATTCTAATAAGCAAATCAAGGGGAGCCAAGCTATGTACGAAGCATTTGTAAGTGGTAAAACTTTGCCCGAGGCATATCACAACGCCCTGGTACAATTATATAAACACGGCGAGGTAGTATCATGTGCCGACTATAATCAAAGTCAGAAAGAATTATCTATGACCATAGCAGTAGAAAACCCGCTGGCCGAGCCTATGATAAGCCGCTTGTTTATTGGTGGGTTTTACGAGTTGCAGCAGTATGTGATGGAAGTGGTAAGCGGTATACTGGACTTTAAAATAGGCGATGGCGAAAACACATGGGAATACACTTACCATGACAGGATAGTCAACTTTGCCGTTTCATCCGCCTGCAAAAGCCTCAACCAGCTGCAATTTGTGATAGACGAGCTAAAGCGTAGCCCCGACAGCCGCCGGGCGGTAATTAATATCCGCGATAACAGTGTGGACCCGTTTAACGCAAACCCGGCATGTCTGCAGCATCTACAGTTTTTTATCCGTGGCGGACGGCTTCACATGAAAGTGTTGATGCGTTCTAACGACGCGGCGGAAGCTACCTTCATGAACGCGTTTGCCTTTATCATGCTGCAAAAGAAAGTGGCCGATGCGCTGGGTATGCCAGTAGGCAGCTACACCCATCGCGCCAATAGCTTTCACTGCTACGAAAAGGACTTTAGCCTGCTAGAGCAATATATAAACGGTATCGAAACCAAGCCCGAAGACGAAATAACCTATGAATACGAAGGCTTCTTCCGGGATATGATGGAAGAAAGTATCCCGGATATAGAACGGGCCGTAGCAAACTTGAAGAAAAAGGAGCATTAAATGAAACAAATCAGAAATTTCTGCATAATAGCCCATATAGACCACGGCAAGTCTACGTTGGCAGACCGCTTGATAGAACTTGCCGGGGTGCTTACTCAGCGTGAAATGCAAAACCAAGTCCTGGATAACATGGATCTGGAGCGGGAACGTGGCATCACAATAAAGGCCCAAAGTGTGCGCTTGGTATATGCCGCGCCAGATGGCCAGGAATATATCTTAAACCTAATAGACACTCCCGGCCATGTAGACTTTACCTATGAGGTAAGCCGCTCCCTTGCGGCCTGCGAAGGCGCGCTTCTTATAGTAGACGCCGCCCAGGGCATAGAGGCGCAAACCTTGGCCAATGTCTATCTGGCAATGGACAATAACCTGGAAATCGTGCCTGTTATAAACAAGATAGACCTAGTAGCCGCCGACCCGGAAAAAACCAAGACAGATATAGAAAATATCATAGGGTTGGACGCGTCCGACGCGCCGCTTATATCCGCGAAAAACTCTATCAATATACAGGATGTTTTCGCAAGTATAGTGGCCAAAATCCCACCGCCCCAAGGTGACCCTGATGCGCCACTAAAGGCGCTTATTTTCGACTCCCTGTACGATGCCTACAAGGGTGTTATTGTTTTTATACGTGTGCTAGACGGTTGTATCAAAAAGGGCACCAAGGCGTTGTTTATGGCCACCGGTAAAGAGTTTGAAATTGTAGAAACGGGATACTTTGGCCCCGGCAAATTCTTGCAAAGCTCAGAGCTTAAAGCCGGGGAAGTAGGATATATAACCGCAAGCATTAAAAATGTCCGGGACACCACTATAGGCGACACAGTGACAGAATCCACCCGCCCTACGGCAGAGCCATTCCCGGGTTACAAGCATGTAAATTCTATGGTGTTTTGCGGTATATTCCCGGCAGACGGCGCCAAGTATCAAGATCTGCGTGACTCCCTGGATAAACTACGGTTAAACGACGCGGCTTTGCAATTTGAGCCGGAAACGTCTGTGGCGCTGGGCTTTGGCTTCCGCTGTGGTTTCCTTGGGCTTTTGCACCTTGAGATTATCCAAGAAAGGCTTGAGAGAGAGTACAACCTAGACCTTATTACCACCGCGCCAAGCGTAATATATAAAGTCCACAAGACGGATGGTGTGGTCATAGACCTATCCAACCCAGCCGACTTGCCGGATCCCTCCCGGATAGATTTTATAGAGGAGCCTATTGTTAAGGCCGAGATATTGGTTCCGGCTGACTATATCGGCCCTATTATGGAACTTTGCCAAGAAAGACGCGGCGTTTATCTGGAGATGGAGTACATGGACGCGGGCCGTGCGATACTGCGGTATGAGCTACCTCTAAACGAGATTATTTACGACTTTTTTGATACGCTTAAGTCCCGTAGTAAAGGCTATGCGTCCTTTGATTATGATCTTATTGGATATAAGCAATCAGACCTGGTTAAGCTGGATATCTTGGTACATCACGAGCCAGTGGACGCGCTTTCTTTTATCGTATATGCCAAAACAGCCGCGGAGCGTGGCCGCCGCATGACCGAGAAACTTAAAAAAGAGATACCCCGCCATCAGTTTGAGATACCCATACAGGCGGCCATTGGCAGCAAAGTCGTGGCAAGGGAGACTCTTGGCGCGCTCAGGAAAGACGTGTTATCTAAGTGCTATGGGGGCGATATCACCCGCAAGAAGAAGCTTCTGGAGAAACAGAAAGAAGGCAAGAAGCGGATGCGCAACATAGGCGTGGTTGAGGTGCCCCAGCAGGCTTTTATGAATGTTTTGAAATTGGATGAAGATTAGGCCAGCTATTTGCAAGCAGCATCAATAGAAACTCCAAATAAAAAGCATCAAAGGCTGTATTAAGCCAATGATGCTTTTATTGTTGCAGCAAAAAGAGGTGAATTTATGAGTCTCTGGGCGGTTTTGGCCCTGCTGACGAAGGCTTACCGGGACATGGGCACCCATTCAAACTCATGTGCTCCCCACGAACCCCATACGGGATTATCTGTGATGTGTACGTTTGTAAGGTATGCTTGGTCATCCAAAAGCGCAAATTCTAGCATTACAGTATTGCCGTTTATACATTGCACTTCTACCATGACTCCCAATGTTGGTTCGCCAGTTGCGGGGTTAAAGCCGTTTACAAAGGTGTTTACCCGAGCCTTTGTGATTGCGCTGCCCAATAGGTCTATTTCTTGGGCAATATCCATAGCAAGCTGCGAATACTTATGGTTTTGCTCAGGCGTTAGTTGCTCTGGCCTTTCGGTGGTGCTCATCATGAATGGCGCGCGCTCGTCAATATCTGCCATATCAGGTGCCCATAGGTTATTATGCGCGCCTATTAACGTGCCTGTTTCGGCGTTTACAGTAAAAGAGAACTGTGCCCAGTAGCTGTTATTTATCAAGAGTGCGCCATGCCACATGCTAGGCTGCTCATGATTTTCCCAGGTTGTCATAGAAACATTCCATACACTGCCCAATACATGTATAAACTGGTCAATTTCAATACCAACTGTATTTGCGAAATCTTCTAAACAAGGCGCCTCATGATATCCATGAGTTATCTCACTATTCCTATAAGGCATCATGTAGTCGAATAGTTCATCCAATGTCATGCCGAGTTCGTAAGCCCAGCCTTTGGCAACAGCTTGAGACCTTTCGTGGATATATACCATCATAACGACACTGATAAATTCATCAGATGTTAATCCTACTATGCTTGCCAAACTGTCAACATCCAGGCCGACTTCAAAGGTGTAGTCGCGCTCGCTTCTTTCGCGGACATAGTCCAGGATTTCATCTGCGGTCATACCAAGCTCGCCGGTCCATCTGTTTAGAGTATCAACACTCCAGCTTATATCTTGACCGCGGCCGGTTCCAGCTTCAACTCTACCGGAAAAATGCATGGTTATAGTTGTGCCATTTACGTCTGTGCCAAACAGTGCTTTAAGGGCATCTGTGCCAACTTGCGCGGCGGCTTCGGCCGTGATGTCGTTTGCGCCGGGGCTGCCGCTAAAAAATTCGCCTATATCGATATTAAACTGACTTTGGGTGTTTTGTGGTACAGTTGCTGGGGTGTATGTGTCGTTGTTTGTGTCGTTGTTTGCGTAATCGTTTTGATAGCTTACTTGCGAAGGCGGCATATTTGCCGTGCCATCATCTGCTGTCCCGGTGGTTGCAAATACAACCGCCGTTGTAGTCACGAGTACTAGTGCCATAAGAGTTCCTATAAATGTTACTTTTTTTATTTTCATAATTGCGGTAATCCTTTCTTCAATAGCGTGTTTGCTAAAATTATTGTGTAGTAGTGTAGGGAAGTGGTTGCCACGCGCTGCTAGCCCTATTAATGTGAGGGCATAACCCTTTTTTGAAGTTTCTCCAAACATGTTAATAACGGCTTCGTCGCAGGAGATTTCCATGTCCCTGTTAAAAAGAAAACAAAATGCCCATACAATGGGGTTAAACCAGTGGATGCAAAGCGCCGCTACCATTACGATCTTGGTAAGCGAGTCAAATCGCTGTATGTGTACAAGCTCATGTGCTAAAATATATTCAAGCTCATTAATATTGGCCCAGTTTGTACTTTTGGGCAATAGAATAACGGGGCGGATGATACCGTAAGTAAGAGGTGTGTCTATCTTATCCGAAACGCGGACGCTGATAGACCGTATCATTAGCAACCTATTTTCCTCCAGCCAGCGCTGTATAAACGCGTTTTTGACAGGAAATGATTTCATAAACTCCTTACGATGCTTTACATATGTTGCTGCAAAGTATATTGTTAATAGCGTAAGCCCGGTTAGGTATGCCAGTGTCAGTGGCTGAATGGCCGGAAGCAGGGGATTGCTTCCTAAGCTTGCTACTGACACAGGCGTATCCAACCTGTTTATATTTACTTGTGTATAGCTATTGCTGCCTTGAAACTGCCATGAGGGGGCAGGTGCTGTTTGCGGTGCCAGGTTTGAAACAAGCGGCACGGGTATGTTTTGCGGAAGGGCGGTGCTTTCTGCGGTAAACCTGCCAAGCAAGTTAAAAACACTGGCTGGGGAAGGTATCGAAACCGGTATAACCAGCCTAAATATTACTAAGGCCCACAACACCAAAAAGGTTTTCTTAGGCAGCTTGTGCATAACTAAGGCCCTTATCAAGGCAATTACTAATATAAGTAACGCCCCGGCCAGGCTCATTTCTAGTAAAAAACTCATTTGGATTCGCCTCCTGCCTCGCCTACGATATTTTTAAGCCTTTCAATCATATCGTCGGGCAGTTTTTTGCGTCCAACCAAGGATGCGAACAATAGCTCTGCCGAGCCGTCAAAAAATTTATCTACTAACTCATCTACTTCAACACCTTGCACTTCGTCTTTGCTTACAAGGGCGTGGCATATAAAATTAGGCTCTGACCTTTTAATCGCACCCTTTTCTACACATTTTTTGATTACTGTGTAGGTGGTGTTTTTATTCCAACCTATGGAACGGCTAAGAATCTCTGCTATGGCCTTAGCGGGTAGACTCCCTTCCTTCCATATCACCTCCATGACTTTTAATTCAGAATCAAACAGTTTTGCGCTCATCTGTGATTCTCCTTTCTTTTAGTCGACTAAGGCAAATTTCAAATAAAAATTCTATTTGAAACCGCTCAAGACTATTGCAATAGTCTGTGGTCATAATACTATCATTGTAGTCTGGGAGTGTCAACATCTAATTTCAAAGTTTTTGTTAAGATTTGACTAAACTGGCCCTCTGCTGCTACTGAGATTTTATGAGTATTATTTGCCGTACCATAGCGTACACTGTATAATCATCATAATTGGGCAATATGCCCCAACATTCAAAACAGGGAGGCTGGAATCATGAGATCCAGGCAGGAGATTAAGGCTATAGCAAAGGCCGCAATGAAGGAACAGCGTGCTACAAGTATTTTGGCTTTGCTGCTGGTAGGTTTGTTAGCTGGCGCAGGGGGATTTGTATCGGGTTTATTCTTTTTTGTTCCTTTTTTTGGGATAGTACTTATGTATGCATCAATATTCTTTATTGGTATGCCACTTGCTGTTAATGCAGTTGGTATTTACATCAAGATTTACAAAAGACAGCTAGCCAGCGCAAATGAACTTTTATCAAATTTTCCTATAAATTATTTGCGTAAAGTTGGTGGCATGGCTTGGATGATGTTGTTTACTATGCTATGGTCGCTGCTATTTTTTATCCCAGGTATCATCAAGGGTATTTCGTATTCTATGACAGCTTCTATCCTTGCCGATTGTCCCAATGTTAATGCAAAGCAGGCCCTTAAGCTTTCTATGCGTATGACCGATGGGCATAAGATGGACTTGTTTGTTATGCAACTAAGCTTTATTGGGTGGACTATGTTAAGCATGTTGACATGCGGTATTCTTTCTATTGTTTTTGTTGGCCCTTATATGAGCACAACTTCCGCAGGTTACTATGTAGAACTGCGCGAAAAAGCAATAGCAAACGGTGTAATCGACAGGGCTGAGCTTGAAGGACGGCTTCAATAAATTAGAACATAGATAAAAACCAGTGGAAAAGGGGATAAGGTGGTATATCCATATCCCCTTTTTGCTTGTATACAAGTAGGGAGGCCCATGCCATGAAATCCAGGCAGGATATGGAGGCCATTGCGTCAAATAATAATCAGGGGATGGGATTGTATATCCACATCCCCTTTTGTGTGTCCAAATGCATGTACTGTGATTTTTTGTCCTTTGAGGGATTGGGCGCGGGTATACATGAGCAATATGTGCGGGCGCTAACTAAAGAATTGCGGCAGACCGCAGAGTGGCAAGCCAATTTAAAACAACATAATACCGCAACCGGCTCTAGCGTTGTTTTGCCGCGCATAGACACGGTTTATATAGGTGGAGGTACGCCAACAGCGCTGTCCTCTCCTTTGTTGTGCGAAATATTGCAGGAAGTGCAGCGTTTTAATCTTGCGTATGGTGTGGAAATTACATTGGAGATGAACCCTATTACTAACCCGCTTTCTGCGCTGGCTGACTATGCGCGCATAGGCGTAAACCGTCTTAGTATCGGTTTGCAAGCCTGGCAGGATTTGTTCTTACGGGGTCTTAGGCGGGCGCATACGTCTGCTGAGTTTATTGAAACTATGCAAGCCGCCCGGGACGCGGGCATTAATAATATTAATGTAGATTTGATGTTTGGCTTGCCCTTGCAATCATTGTGGCATTGGCGTGAAAGTATAACGCAAGTGGTTGCCCACTCTCCCGCTCATATATCTGCGTATAGCCTTACTCCTGCCGAAGATACTCCGTTGTGGGATGCCATGGCGGCAGGGAAGATAAATCTTCCCTGCGAATCTACGGATAGGGCTATGTACCACGACGCCATTAAAATGCTTGGAGCAGCGGGTTATGAGCATTATGAATTATCCAATTTTGCCAAGCCCGGGCGGGAAAGCAGGCATAACATAGATTGCTGGATTAGAGAGCCGTATCTGGGGCTTGGGCTGGGAGCGCATTCCTTTGATGGAGAAAGACGCTGGCGTAATGCTTCGGATATGGGGCGGTATTTAGATGTCTGGGGTGCGTCCGGCGAAGGGGAAGAGACGTGTATCCGCGAGGATGTGGAGGTATTATCTCGGCGGGATGCCATGGCCGAGACGATGTTTCTTGGTCTACGTATGATTAAGGGTGTAAGCACGCAGAAATTTTTTCAAGATTTTGGGCAACAACTTACGGATTGCTATGGCCAGGAGCTTGAAATGCTAGTGGCCAAGGGGTTGATAGTATGTACGCCAGAAAGAGTAGCCCTTACGCCGCTTGGGATGGACTTGGCTAATCAGGTGTTTGAGGTGTTTTTGTAGGTGCTGTTGTGTATGTTGACTGTCTTAAAGAAAATATATACTATTCAAGTAGGAAAACAGAAAATCCCACAGTAGCAAAGGAATAAGACAATGAATAAATGGATTGTAGAAGATTGGGAGTTTGAAATAACAGTAATCGAGGGCAAAGCCGAAAACTGCCGAAGCGGCTTAGAAAAAGGGGATAAATTTACTTTCCAATACGAGTTCCCCGCTAATTTTTGCCCCAGGGCATTGGTAGAATTATTTACATGGTGCGAGGTTATCCGTTGCGGCGGCGATTTTACACATAGGGGCCGTAACAATGAAAAATACAAGATGGATATGGCATGCCCATGCCAGGGCATTAATTTTAGCCTTACTGCTACGCCAATAAACCGCGACGAAAATGGGGTCTATATTGGAAAGAGTAAGCCGCCAAGTTAAACAAGCGATAGTATGAAAAGAGGGGCCAATATGGGTAAAGTCCTTTTCCGCATAGCGAGGATACGGGCAATAGGTGCGTTTGTGGGGCTTATATTCGCATATTGCCCTTTTTTAGTGCCTATAAAAAAGATAATGCAGAATGCTAAAGCTGTTTCATTTCCACATCCATCACCGTCATACCCTAATCATATTTTAATAATACCAAGAAGAATAGCGCGGGATGTATTTTGTCTTTCCCCGAGTGATTTCATTGAAGTCATAAGCATGGCAATAAAAATCCGTGAAAGTAATGATGGTGATTTTGCATTAATAATAAACGGTGGAAGCAGGCAAGAAGTAATCAAAAACGATTGTGCCGCACCAGCAGGGTTAATTTGATGATTTGTTTACAACCGGAAAAGTACAAAACCTTGTGCTTGGCCCACAAGTGGCCACTTATAGACAGGAGGCACGCACATTATGGCAAATCGTGATTTGCTCAACCGCTTTGATAAATACGAGCCAATAACAAAAGGCTGGTCCGAGGACAAGAAATACTGCGTAACCGACGCAAATGGGACTAAATACTTGCTCCGCATCACACCCTCATCCAGGTATGAAATAAGAAAAATGCTGTTTTCCATGATGAAGCAAGTAGCTGCACTGGATATACCTATGTGTACCCCCATCGAGTTTGGAGCATGCGATGACGGCGTATATTCCATCCAAAGCTGGATTAACGGCGAAGACCTGGAAACCGTGCTGCCAACATTATCTGAGACACAACAGTATATCCTCGGGTTTAAATCCGGCGAGATTATAAGAAAAATACACGAAATCCCCGCGCCACAAAATCAAGATGATTGGGCCGCACGGTTTAACCGCAAAACAGACAATAAAATACAACAATATCGCGAATGTGAAATTAGCTTTGACGGCGCAAACTATGTATTGGAGTATATAGCACAAAACCGCCACCTGCTTGAAAACCGCCCTCAATGCTTCCAGCATGGTGACTATCATATAGGTAACATGATGCTCGAAAACGGAGAGCTAAAAATCATTGACTTTGACCGGTACGACTTTGGCGACCCGTGGGAGGAATTTAACCGCATTGTCTGGAGTGCCGCGGCCAGCCCCCATTTTGCGACCGGGCAGCTTAGAGGATACTTTGGTGGGGAACCTCCTCTGGAATTTTTCAAGCTACTTGCCTTCTATATCTCCAGCAATACATTGTCTTCGATTTATTGGGCGATACCTTTTGGGCAAGCCGATGTTGATGTCATGATACAGCAGTCGCAAGATGTTTTAAAGTGGTTTGATAATATGCATAACCCAGTACCTACATGGTATCTCAAGGATTTTCATGTCCAATATATAGACGGTATCTCGTACAAAATTTTAGAGCCGTTCGATTTTTCATTTATCAGCAAGTACGGCAAAGTGTTTAAGGTCTTTGATGAGCAAGGTATCAATTTTTGCTTTGGGGTAGATGACGGTACGCGCCGCTATTTTGTTAAGTTTGCGGGCGCTAAGCCTGTATACTTTAATTTATGCAATGGCAATACAGTATCCGCCATCAAGTGGCTAAAGAATGCAGTGGAAACCTATCGAGACTTGGAGCATCCAAGCTTGATAAGGTTTATTAAAGCCGAAGAAATCGGCGACGGTTTCGCGGCGGTTTTTGAATGGGTAGACGCGGTTGGGATAGAGCCGCTTAGCTCCCCGGCACATAAAAAATTCATGCATATGCCGGTGGAATTAAAGCTCCAGGCATTTGAAGACATTATGGCATTTCATGCCCGTGTAGCAACAAAAGGTTATGTGGCGATAGACTTCTATGATGGAAGTATCCTTTACGATTATGATAAGAGTAAAGTCATCATATGCGATATAGATTTTTATCAGAAATCGCCGTACATCGGCGAGATGGGGCTATGGGGCTCAACCCGATTTGTGTCGCCGGAAGAATGCACGCCGGGCGCAGTAATGGATGAGATAACCAATGTATACACAATGGGCGCCACGGCGTTTTCATTGTTTGCTAATAGCGACCGCACACCAGAGGCGTGGACACTTAATAAAGCATTATACGAAGTTGTTAAGAGAGCCGTTAGCGACGAACGTGATATGCGGCCGCAGTCGATGCGGCAGCTGATAGATGAGTGGGCTGCAGCCAAGATGTAAAATTGCAAGTATGTAAAAAGCAAAGGCACGGCCTCGTTGAGATTTACCGCTTTTTAACGAGGCCATGCCTTTACTTAAATCATCGTGTCATATGGCCAGTTTGCAGCATGGGAAGTCTTTCTGTGGCGTTTAGCGAAGTAGTGTTGCGATAAATCCTTCCGACATACATAGAAAAGGCACCTCTGGTACTATCGGTTAAAGCCACACCTCCGCCGCCAAGGCTAGCGTGGTTATACCTGATATAACCGCTATACAAAGTAAATCGCGCGTAGATACCGCTAACCCAAACACCGCCGCCCATGCCATCGCTTATGTTATTTTCGATATAGCCACCATCCATTGTGAAAATACCATTATTGACCCATACTCCGCCGCCGTAGTCTGTATACGAGTTGCCTCTGATATAGCCACCAGTCATATTAAATATACCGCCGGGGTTAACTACCACACCACGGGTGCCGCTGCCTGTAACTACACCATTATCGGCCAAATATAAGCTACCGTTTACATAAACCGTGCCATATACTTGGCCATAACCAGATATAATAAGGCTGCCTCCGGGGTTTATGGTTACAACGCCGTTTATTTGGCCGTAAACATACAGAGTGCTGTCATCTACAATGATATTGTCGCTTACGGTTTCATCCGCTTGTATAATTGTAGGGGTTGATATAACGATTTCATCATAATCTGTGTCATTTCTAAATCCGTATGCCATTACGCTGCCAACACCAAATATTGCAAGCGTAAGTGCTATGGAGAGCGTAACCATGATTTTTCGTGTTTTCCTTATGTTTAGCATATCAAACAATCTCCTTCTTATATTAACTTGAGAACTGCATAATCCGCTTGCGCAAATCAGGCTTCTTTGTACTGTGCCATGCTGAAGCGTTAATAAAATTGTTTCACCGTAATGCTTTCGTTCCTGGCTGCTCATTTCCATAACAACTTTTTCATCACAAGAAAGTTCGCATAATTTATGCATATAGCTGTTTAAAAATAGGCAGCGGGGTTAAACCAATGCGCGGCATTAGCTATAAGTATCACAAGCTTTAGCCATGTATCCTTCCTTTTAAAATGAACTAGCTCATGCGCTAATATCATATTAAGCTGGCAGCGGCTAAAATCCATATCAGGCAGGACAATAATAGGTTTAATAAATCCGATTATCATAGGTGTTGTGGCTTTGGGACTAATGACAACGCTAATGGGGCTTTCCGCAAGATAACAAGACCGGCTACTATGTAAAAGATTATGACGATATGCCAAGTACCGGCGGACGTTTACAGCAACGAACAAAACTGCACCGGCAGCCCATATAAATGCAAGCATATTTAGCCCTGCGGCATACTCCAAACCAGATAGGCCACGCAACCACCCTGGCTGCAGGCTATTCAAGTAAAGCTCATATGCAGGCAACCCCAGGTTTGCGAGATGCATATTACCCTGTGTTGTAGTAGCTGTGCCGTACCATATTTGAGTTGTAGCGCATGCTGCTGCGGTATTTATATAAGGGACAACAAAACCTGTATGAATGCCGTATATAGTCTGTCCGATAAGCCCAACAGGTATATTGGCAAGGACGCCGCCCCCAAGTAAAAAGAACACAGGGACTAAGCCCATGTAATAATGCCATGTTTTGGAGAACAACTTCATTGTGATTGGCCTTATGGCAAGAATCATTAGAAAAAGCGCAGTCCCAACCATAGATGCGATTATTACCTGTAATAGCAAATTACTCATTATCGTCGCCTGTCATAGCGGCAAACCACTGCTTTAAGTCTGCAATGTCTTCTTGTGTGACACCTTCATCATCCACCAATGACGCCACAAAATTTTTTATATTGCCACCATATAGGTTGGTAAGCAGGCTCTGAACCTCGCTTTTTTGAAACTCTTCAAAGCTGAGATTTGCCCAGTAGAAGTTAACTTTATTGTTCATCTGTTTTGACAGGTACCCCTTGTCTATCAGCCGGGATAGGATGGTTGACAGTGTGGATGTTTTCCAGCCTTTTCTTGCATCAAAAATGGAAAGCAGTTGGGCAACGGTTACGGGAGCAGCTAATTCCCATATTTCTTGCATAACTTCCATTTCCGTTTCAGAAGGTGGTACTAGTTTTTTCATTGTGTCCTCCGTTTTCATGTAGAGTCGTGTTAACATGCTTCGCGCGAATAAATGGCACGACGTTTTGTCGTAGGCACATTATGCTACGCCGCGTAGCAATTGTCAAGTGTCATTTTTTGCACAAAAAAGGATGCCGATTTAAGCGGCATCCCTTTTTTGCTATATGCATATCATCATTTACTTCAAGAATATCTCAATTACAGGCACCAGCACATCAGGCTTAACCACAGGCAACATCATCACAAGCAAATCGTTGCCTTTTGGCAGTCCCACGCCAAAATGCTTAAGCTCGCCTTCGGTAAATCTTACTTCGCTGCCGTCATGTAGCAGTTGTGCGTATTTTATCCGACCGGCCAACCCTGGTAGCTGTATATGCCCAAATGGCCATGCAAATAAATGCAGGTATAGGCGCTTGCCATCCATGCTTTGGGTGTAGCGGCAGTCCGGTGGAAGGGATGGCAATATATCTGGCTCGGCCATTGTGCAACCGTAGATGCTGCGGCTGTTGTACTTCATCCAATTGGCGTAAACACCCAGTGCGTCGGTGGCGCGGCTGTCTAAAAAGCCTCGAGCGGTTGGGCCTACGTTCATGAGTAAGTTGCCGCCCAATGCTACGGTTTTAACCAGCATACGAATAAGCATTTCGGGGGATTTCCAGGTAAGTTCGTCCCTGTAATAACCCCAAGAGCCGGAAAAGGTTTGGCAGGCTTCCCACACTACGTATTCGCCGGTTTCTTCGTGCTTAAGCCATTCGTTGGGCTGGAACTGCTCTGGTGTCCACAAGTCTTGTTCTATGTCTGTGCGGTTGTCTATTATTACGTTTGGCTGAAGGTCGCGGGCTACGGCCAGCAATTTTTCGGATTCCCAATCATCTTTGCCCTTGCCTTTTGGGAATCTTTCACTTGGGGTGTCTACATACGAAAAGTCAAACCATAAGATGTCTATTTTGCCGTAGTTGGTTAACAGCTCAGTTACCTGGTCGCGCATGTACTGGGCATAGCGGGTCATGTCGCGGCCCTCGTTTATTTTTTCGGCGTCTTCGTCTTTGCGCCTGGGGTGGATTCTGTCAAGGGTGAAATCCGGGTGGTGCCAGTCTATTAGCGAGTAATAAAAACCTACTTTAATACCTGCGGCCCGGAAGGCGTCTACATATTCTTTTACCAAGTCACGGCCTGCCGGGGTGTTTGTGCTTTTGTAGTCTGTAAACTTACTGTCAAACAGGCAGAAGCCGTCGTGATGCTTAGTCGTAAGTACAGCGTATTTCATTCCAGCGGCCTTGGCTTGGGCGGCCCATTCATGTGGGTCATACAGATCCGGGTCAAAATGTTCGAAATATTGCTGATACTTTTCCTCAGGGGTACATTCACGGCTCTTTACCCATTCATGCCTGGCAGGTAGCGCATAAATCCCCCAGTGGATAAACATGCCGAAACGGTCATGGGTAAACCATGTTGTGTCGCCCAAGGTTTTTCTTGTTTTGTAACTGCTCACTATGAGTTCCTCCTTTAAGATAAGGCTTGGCAATAGCTTTGGCTATCCCCTTTCCAAGCCTTTGGCTACTATTGGGTAAATCATTATGCTAACGTTCGTATTGCTACCCTCTACAGCACAATTTCAATACTTCTTGCGTCGCCATCCCAAGAAACAACCGCGCCAAAAAATTCGCTTAAAAACCGCAATGGAACCATTGTCCTGCCACCCATTAATTGTGCTGGAGCGTCCATGCCGGTAGCCATTTCTCCTATTTCAAAGGTAATAGATTGGCTTTCTAGCGTAAGGATAACAGTAAGCGGTGTATCGGCCGTAGCAGGAAGCCAATCAACTTCTGCTCCCAAAGCATAAGCCACAAACCGAACAGGTGCCAATGTGCGCCCGTCTTGAATTACAGGTAGCTGATCCATAATCTGTGATGGCGCGTTGCCCGCCAAATCAAAAATTGTAGGGGTATCAAGCTGCATTGTAATCCTTCTTAGGTTTTCTACATAAGCGAATGTGAAAGTACCTGCCATACTAACATTGATGGTAAATATCTTGGTGCCTGGGTTAATACGTCCACCGATATTACTGTAATCATAAACAGCAGTGATTCTGTAGAGGTTTAACCCGCTTAGTTCGAAGCGTGATAAGTCGGCAAATATGGCATAGCTTTCATTGAAATGTTGAATCTCAACATTTTCGCCACCAAGGGCGCTATTGTATATGACAAAAGATGTTGTCGCTGTAACAAAACCTGTATCAACAAGCGCAGCCGGTGGAGTCTCATCGCCATATAATAATACTTCGGTGTAATGATTATCATCAGATATGACATTGGTATCTATGGCAAGGATATTGTTATTACCCCACATGTTTTCCAATAGTTCTTGCAGAAACTCAGTCGGTAGCTCCAACCAGACGATACGATTATTGCGCATAATACGCAGTGACGCATTGGCTTCTATAAGCATAGCCAAGGTATCTCGGTAAAGAAGAAGAGCGCTAACCCCTACACCTGTGCCTAATGCGACGGCAGATTCTCCGTTAGCAAGCTGAGCTTCAACATACGCATGGTTTTGATAAGGCTCGCGAGGCGCGGGAGGATCCCCTGGCTGATGATCCGGCACAAGGAAATTTACGGTTGTGCTGCGGGCGGAGTTGCTAAACCTTGTGCCGTTGTAAATTGCTCTCACTCGAATCGCATTGTTTCCGGCAGGAAGGTCTAATGTTGCTAAATCAAAACTTGTTGTAGTTATTACCCCGCTAATTGCCCTACCACTAACATAGATGCGATACCCTGACGCGTTATTTACGGCATTCCAGCTTACATTTGTATTGCTTATTCTTACATTAGTGGGTGTTGACAACGACGGTACTGAAGGAGGTGCGGTCCATTCGTCACCGCCTCCATTGTCTGGACGGGTTGGGATATGTGGCGGTTGATTAGCAGGAGAATAAGCCGGAATATTGATGTTAATGGTAAGAGTAGAGTTAACCCCGCCGCGTGTTAATGTAACATTATGCGAAGAGACAATAGCAGCAGGAGCGCCGGCGTTAGGTAAAGAGCCAGTGAATTGCACATTGATGTCGTTGCCGTTTCCAGCAGGGGTAATTGAGATATTAGCATTGGCAGGAGTAAGAGCACCAACGGTAACAGCGCCGGTAGCGTTGCCAGTACTTACGACTGTTTGAGCCGTCGCATTGGTGAGAGTAACAGTATTCGGGTTAAGTCCGAATGTAGTAGCAGGAGAATAAGCAGGTATATTGATGTTAACAGTAAGAGTAGAGTTAACCCCGCCACGTGTTAAGGTAACAGTATGCGAAGAGACAATAGCAGCAGGAGCGCCAGCGTTAGGTAAAGAGCCCGTGAATTGTACGCTGATATCGTTGCCGTTTCCAGCAGGAGTAATTGAGACATTAGCATTGGCAGGAGTAAGAGCGCCAACGGTAACGGCACCGGTAGTGTTGCCAGTACTTACGACTGTTTGGGTAGTAGCATTGGTAAGAGTAACAGCTGCCGGGTTAAGTCCGAATGTAGTAGCAGGAGAGTAAGCAGGTATATTGATGTTAACAGTAAGAGTAGAGTTAACCCCGCCGCGTGTTAATGTAACAGTATGCGAAGAGACAATAGCAGCAGGA